>ERZ1047821.227-NODE-227-length-47543-cov-5.791926_pt1 | contig 47543 bp, 63 predicted proteins | sample MGYA00383096_ERZ1047821 | MGnify/ENA primary metagenome ERZ1047821 (study PRJEB29581, sample SAMEA5548366) | metagenome | biome: marine; feature: coastal; material: water | depth 25 m | study: Short-term variability in the microbial, nano- and picoplankton... | reverse complement strand
TGTCTCAGTTCGGGATACTGCAACTTTCGTAATCTCACTCAGAAGTTGGGAAAGATTCATCTCACTAGATTCAAACCTTGCAACATCTTTAAGACCTAACGAGGGAGATTTAATACACTTCCCTATGAGTGGTTCAATGTTCGAAATCAAATTTGTAGAACATGAAAATCCATTCTATCAGGTAGGTAAACTCTTTGTATTCAAATTACAATGTGAATTGTTCGAGTACAGTGGAGAAGACTTCGATACCAATGTCACGGACATTGACTTAATAGAAGACGAACAAGCATACTACATAGACTTAACAATGGCGACTGGTGGTTCAGGAAACTATGTAAACAATGAAAATATTACACTAAGTAGTGTTGTAGTGGGAGAAGTAATATCTTGGAATCCTACTACTAGAAACTTAAGAATTAGAGATAACACTAAGACACTTGTTGTCGGAGATGTACTTGTCGGTGCAGACGGAAGCGCATCACATACTGTTTCAAGTATTGTGGATGTCATGACCATGGGTAATGACGGAGCTGCAGATAACTTGGACTTCGAAACAAAAGCAGATGGATACTTAGATTTCTCAGAAACAAACCCATTCGGTGAGGTGACATAATGATAGAAAAAATAATTGCAGAAGTACTTGGTTGCGACCAAGAATTAGTAAAAGAGGATTCACACTTTGTGAAAGACTTGGGTGCAGACTCACTAAACATCGTGGAAGTAGTCATGCAAATTGAAGAGGAGTTTGGAATAGAGATTCCCGATGAGGATGCAGAACAATTGAAAACGGTTGGAGACTTGAGAACATACATCGAGGATAACCAGTAATGTTCGGTACTCACTTTTATCATGAGACGATTAAACGAAGTGTATCTATCTTTGGTACATTGTTTAATAATATCTATATCAAAAAAATCAAATCAGACGGTACTGTTCTTGCACAACAGATAGTCCCCATATCCTATGGCCCAAAACAAAAGTGGTTAGCGAGACTGAATGAAGAATCGAGTCTAAGTGATAATAATAGAAGTGCAATCAGTCTACCTAGACTTGCATTTGAAATAACAGGATTCCAGTATGATGCAGATAGACAACAAAACAAATTAATCAAGACTTCTAAAGGTGGACTAAACGCAGATAAATCAAACCGAGGGTTCCAGTACGCACCTGCGCCATATACAATCAGTTTTACACTTAGTGTTCTTGCGAAACAAGCTTCAGACGGACTTCAAATCGTAGAACAAATACTTCCTTACTTCCAACCCGAATATACAGTGTCTATGAAAATGATTGATGACATGAGTGAAGTAAGAGATGTACCCATTACACTTACAGGTGTAGAAATGACGGACACTTATGAAGGAGAGTTTACCGAAAGACGTGTTATAGAACATACACTTACATTCGATATGAAAATATACTTCTTTGGCCCAATCTACAGTGGTAAGATTATTAAGAATGTTATTGAAAGAACATATGTTAACCCTTCAGTCACTAAAGGATTCTCAACGACTGCAATAGATGAGTCAGGACTGGTTAAAGAGGTTAAACACTACGAACCTGCATTCGGAGAGGTTGCAAACGCACAAAGTTCGGGTACAACAGTGACCTTTGAAAGTGCGATAAATAGTTCTATAAGTGTTGGAGACGAAGTGTTCGATACAGGTAATGCAACGAATCCTACAATTTCTAGTATTGCAAGTAATAAACTAACCGTTGTATTATCAAGTGCAATTACACTTGCGAAGAAAACAACACTTAAGTTTGTAGGTTCTGTAGACCCTGAAGATACTTTTGTAGTTGCAGAAACGGTAAATTTTTATGATGACGGTACTGGTTCAACGTTTGCAGACAATCAGACTGAAGATGCGAGTTAAATTATGGCAAAAGATATTGATTCAAAACTAGATGATATCCTAGATATCGGAACTAGTATACAAAAAGAAACCAAAGTAGTTAAACTACCTGCACTTCAACGTGCAGAGTCAGTAGACAACGACTACAAGTATGGTCGAGAGACCCTCTACAACCTCGTAGAGAGGGGTCAGGATGCGATTGATGGGATACTTGACCTATGCAAGGAAACCGAACATCCACGTGCTTATGAGGTCGCAGGACAACTTATAAAAACGGTTGGGGATACTGCAGAGAAACTCCTAGACTTACAAAAGAAAGTCAAAGAACTGGAAGCAGAAAACCCAAATCTAAAAACACAACACAATCATCTATATGTGGGTTCCACTTCAGATTTACAGAAATACTTGAAGAAAAACAAAGAATAATGACTGATGCGAAGAATGAAGGGTATCTAGGTAATAACCTTATCAAGAAAGCTGGAATTGATATCCAGTATACTGAAGAAGAGTTAAATGAATACATTAAGTGTTCAAAAGACCCCACACACTTCATTGAAAACTATTGTCAGGTCATCTCACTCGATGAGGGTATGGTTAAGTTTAAACTCCGTGGGTATCAAAAGGAATTAATCCAACACTATGATGATAACAGATTCAACGTAGTTCTTGCATCTAGACAGTCAGGTAAGTCAATTACATCATGTGCATACCTAATATGGTATCTATTATTCCATCCTGAAGTCACCGTAGCAATCCTCGCTAACAAGGGTGCTATCGCACGAGAGATGGTTTCTCGTATCGTGACTATGTTAGAGTCAGTTCCGTTCTTCTTACAGCCAGGTGTTAAGATTTTGAACAAAGGTTCGATTGAGTTTGCGAATGATAGTAAACTAGTAGCGGCCGCAACATCTTCAAGTTCAATTCGTGGTCTTTCAATCAACCTACTATACCTCGATGAGTTTGCATTCGTAGAAAATGCAGAGGAATTCTATACTGCGACATATCCAGTGGTGACATCGGGTAAAGAAACTAAGGTTATTATTACCTCTACTGCAAACGGTGTAGGTAATATGTTCTACAAGATATATGAAAGTGCAGTGCATGGTCAGTCAGAATACAAGTCATTTACAATTAACTGGGACGATGTGCCAGGCAGAGATGAGGCATGGAAGAAAGAGACTATTGCAAACACTTCGGAAACTCAGTTCGAACAAGAGTATGGTAATAGTTTCTTAGGAACAGGTAATACACTTATCAGTTCAAATTGTTTGTTGGGTATGAGGTCTCTAGATGCAGAGTGGGGTCATGACGACTTCTTTATGTACAAACAACCCACTCCCGACCACACCTATATATGTACAGTAGACGTTGCAAAGGGTAGGGGGATGGACTTTTCAACATTCACTATGTTTGATGTGACAGTCTCACCATTTGAACAGGTTGCAGTCTATAGGAACAGTATGATATCACCTATGCTGTTTCCTGATATTATAAATAAGTATGCAAAGGCGTATAATGAAGCATTAGTAATTATTGAGAATAATGCAGAAGGTGGAATGGTTGCAACACAACTACACTTCGATATAGAATATGGGAATGTCTTTGTTCAGGGTCAAACAAAAGTTGATGATATTGGTGTGACCATGAACAAAAAGATTAAGAGAATAGGGTGTTCTACACTTAAAGAGTTATTAGAAGAAAATAGATTAACTTTGTGTGACCGAAATACTATTACTGAACTTATGACATTCATAAATAAAGGTATGTCGTTTGAAGCGGCAAAAGGGTATCATGATGACTTGGTAATGAATTGTGTCCTATTCAGTTGGTTTGTCACCACAGAATATTTTCACCACTTAACCAACCATCAAATAAAAGACCTTTTGTACGCAGAACAACAAAAGTTAATAGAAAACGACCTACTACCTGCAGGTATCTTTGGAGCTGGAAATCAGACACCCGAAGCTACATCCTTCGTAGATAATGAAGGGGATAGGTGGTATGTTAAAGGAACATAAATAATAGAGAAGAATGTAAATTGGTGTCGTTAGATGCTGTATTGTTATAAATAAAACAGTAAACAATAACTTTTTACATTAACAGGAGAAAAGTATGGCATTTCAAGTATCACCAGGCGTTCAGGTCAACGAGATTGACTTAACAAATGTTGTACCAGCAGTTTCAACAACAACTGGTGCATTCGCTGGTTCATTTCAATGGGGCCCTGTTGATGAAGTAATAACAGTTTCAGATTCAAAGGGTTTAGTAGACACATTCGGTTCACCCGCTAATACAGATGCAGGTGCAGAAGATTTTTACACAGCAGAATCTTTCCTAAAATATGGTTCATCATTAAGAGTTGTCAGAATTAATTCAACAGGAATTTTTTCTGCAAACGCTTCAGGTGCAGCCAGTTCACTACTTAAGGGTGGTGAAGACTACACTAACACATATAAGTCAGGTGGTCAGGCAGGAACTGTTGGAAAATTCATTTCAAAATACGGTGGGTCTAAAGGTAATTCATTAAAAGTATCAACGTGTGCAGGTTCAGATGCGTATTTCAATGACGCTGTCACTACTACAGGTGGTGCAGAAGCAGTTGGACAAACTACAATTACAGTAGCAGCATCGAATGTATTCACATTAAGAGACATTGTTAAATTCGCTGGACATAACACAGAATATAGAGTTCTTACTGCCCCAAGTGGAACAACAATTACTATTGAAGCACTAAGTCAACCTACAGGAACAGGATTAACAACTGCAGTTGCAAACGGTGCTAATATCGATAGATATTGGGAACATTACGGTTTATTCAGTAAAGCCCCAGGCAAATCTGCAACATCACTTGCAGCTGGTGGTTCTGATGATGAAATTCACGTTGTAGTCGTAGACGAAGACGGAGTATTCACTGGAACAACAAACACAGTATTAGAAACACACGGTTTCTTATCATGTGCATCAGACGGTAAAGATTCACAAGGTGCATCAAACTACTATAAAGACGTATTAGAAACAAAATCAGACTACGTTTATTGGGCAAGTCACTCAACTGGAACTCACGCAGGTGCGGCTGTTGAGAAATCACACGCTGATTCAGTTGGTGTTGCCTTCGGTAGACCTTCTGCACCTGAAAATTCATCACTAAGTGGTGGTGCAAACGGTAGAAGTACTACTGCAGGACAAAAACAAACTGCATGGTCAGACCATTTCGCAGATGCAAACACTGTAGACTTGTCTTTCCTAATCGTAGGTTCTACAAGAACTGATAACGGTTCAGGAGTAGACCAAGACATACTTGCAGATTGGACAACACAAACTAACCAAGCAATTCTAATTGCAGAAGCAAGAAAAGATTGTATGGTAATTTCAAGTCCAAGACGTGCATCAGTGGTTGGTGTTTCATCTGAGTCAACACAATCAACAAACGTATTAGCAGACTGCAACACTGCAACTTCAAGTTCATTCGCAGTCCTAGACTCAACTTGGGTCTACCAATACGATAGATTTAACGATAAGTACTGTTGGATTCCTGCAAATGGACACACAGCAGGTATTATGGCAAGAAGTGATTTACAGAGAGATGCATGGGTTTCACCTGCAGGTTTCTCAAGAGGTCAATACTTAGGTATAACCAAAATCGCATTCAACCCTAAACAAGCATCTAGAGATGACTTGTATCGTGCAAGAATTAACCCAGTCACAACATTCCCAGGCCAAGGTACAATCCTGTTTGGGGATAAGACTGCATTAACAACACCTTCTGCATTTGATAGAATTAATGTGAGAAGACTTTTCATAGTTCTAGAGAAAGCAATATCAACTGCTGCTCAAGCGCAACTCTTTGAATACAATGATGCATTCACAAGAGCACAGTTCAGAGCTGCAATCGAACCTTTCTTAAGGGATGTGAAGAACCGAAGAGGTTTAATTGACTTCTCAGTAGTTTGTGATGAAACAAACAACACTGATTCAGTCATGGATAGAAACGAATTTGTATGTTCTATCTTCGTTAAACCTGCTCGTTCAATCAACTATATAACTTTGAACTTTGTCGCTGCTAGAAGTGGTGTTCAGTTTGAAGAAATCTATTCAGCAGTTTAACAGGAGTAAGATAAATGTCAACAATAGACCAATTTAAAGCACAATTAATCGGTGGTGGCCCAAGGGCAAACAGATTCCGAGTCTTTCTTCCTCGTGCAGGAAACAAAATCGAATTCTTAGCAAAAGGTGCTTCGATACCTGCTGCTACACTCGGTGAAGTGTTAGTACCGTTTAAAGGAACTACACTTAAACTTGCTGGTGACAGAACTTATGCAGATTGGGAAGTGACAATTATCAACGATAATGAATTCTCCGCTAGAACTGCATTAGAACAATGGCAACAAGAAATACAGGGTCACGGAACATCAACAGGTTCAGCAACAACAGACTACTTATTAAGTAGAGCCTTTGTCGAACAGTTAAGTAAAGACGACTCAGTCCTGGCGAGATATGAATTTTTCAACTGCTTCCCTAGAGAAATCGGTTCAATAGCATTAAGCTATGAAGATGAAAATAAATTAGAAGAATTCGCAGTGACATTCGCATATTCTCACTGGGAAAGAGTAATTTAGTTCTCTTTAAAGAACAGTGAAGAATATCACTATGTTAAGGTGGTATAAATAATAGTATGGATATATTTGGATTTGAAATCACTCGTAAAAAAGACGAGTTAAGAGCCGCAGAGGTCAAAACTGCAAAAAGTTTTGTCCCTCAAGTTGACGATGATGGAACACCCATTGTCGCTCAACAAGCAGGTTATATCGCAGGTGGTGCTTATGGTGCCTATGTCGATATGGAAGGGGGTATCAAGAATGAGGTTGAACTTATTCGAAGATACAGGGAAACTTCCTTAGTACCTGAATGCGATGCGGCTATTGAAGATATAGTGAATGAGTGTATCACATCGGATAGCGCCGATAGGATAGTGACACTCGACCTCAGAGATGTGAAGCTCTCTGATAGCATCAAGAAAAAGATGCAAGACGAGTTTTACAGCATCCTATCAATGATGAAGTTCAATCAGAACTCTCATGAAATATTCCGAAAATGGTACATCGATGGAAGAATTTACTTCCATAAGGTAGTTGATAGCAACAGAACCAAAGCTGGTATTGTTGACATCAGACAGGTTGACCCTCTTAAGATTAAGAAGGTCAGAAATGTTGAGACTAAGAAAGACAAGAAAGAAGGTGTAGACATTGTCACGAAGACGGAAGAATTTTACATTTTCAACGACAAAGGTTTCGACAAGACTGGTACTAATGAAGGTACAACAGTCAGAATTGCACCTGAGGCAGTGACTTATACTACTTCAGGATTGTTAGATTTTAACAAGAATGCAGTTATTGGTTATTTGCACAAGGCATTGAAGACTGCGAATCAGTTATCAATGATGGAAGATGCACTAGTAATCTATAGATTGTCTAGAGCACCTGAAAGAAGGATTTTCTACATTGACGTAGGTAATCTTCCAAAGGCAAAAGCAGAACAATATCTTGCAGATGTAATGAACAAGTATAGAAATAAACTTGTTTACAATGCAGATACTGGTGAAATCAAAGATGATAGAAAACATATGAGTATGTTGGAAGATTTTTGGTTGCCAAGAAGAGAAGGTGGTAGAGGAACGGAAATTACAACCTTGCCTGGTGGACAAAACCTCGCAGAAATTGACGATGTAGAATACTTCAAGAAGAAGTTATATCAGTCATTAAATGTTCCAAGTTCTAGAATGGAGTCGGATAACGGATTCAATATGGGTCGTTCTTCGGAGATTTCTAGAGACGAACTTAAGTTTAATAAGTTCACTAACAGACTTCAGAAGAAGTTTGCTAGAGTGTTTACTGATTTGTTAAGAACTCAGTTAATTCTTAAAGAAGTTGTTTCGGGTGAAGAGTTTGATAAAATGAAAGATTTTATACAATATGACTATACTGCAGACAACCACTTTACAGAGTTGAAAGAACAGGAGATTCTTAGAGAGAGATTAGATGCACTTCAGACTGCTAGTGAGTATGTTGGTAAATACTTCAGTAAAGAATACGTTAGAAAGTATATACTAAGACAGACCGAAGAGGAAATCAAAGATATTGATTCCCAAATCGAACAAGAAAAGGCTGACGGTGGTGACACTGGTGGTGGTGATGGGTTTTACGACTCAAACGAACAAGGAGATGATTAATGAGTAAAGTTGCGAGAGAAATAGTTGATACGATAGAAAAGGGTGAATTGCAGGGTGCAAAAGACTTAATCCATCAAGGTATCAAAGAGAAAGCTGCACAAACAGTTGATTTTAAAAGAGTTGAAAGTCAAACTAATTGGATGGATTCTCAGAAAGAAGAACAAGAAGGTTAACAATGAAATCTTTTACCACTATGGTACATGAGTTGCATGAAGCGAAGTTTAAACTTCCTACAGGGCATAAAGAACTTAAACATGATACTGTTAATGTTGGTGGAAAGAACGTTGATATCGTTTTTGCAATGCACGAAGGTAAAGTACACGCATTTGTAAATGGTGAAAACTTTACAGGAACAAGTCCTTATAAAGACTTAAAGAGTGCAGAAAAAGAATTTAAAGACATCAAACTGGTTATGAGGAACATGGGTGAAGAATTTGGTGTCTCAATAGAGGAAATAGTAAATGAAATTAATAGCAGAGTTTAACGAAACCATATCGCCCATAATTACAGAGGGTGTAAATGGTAAAAAGGACTACTTCATAGAAGGTGTCTTTATGCAGGCAGACATAAAAAACCGTAATGGTAGGGTCTATCCCAAATCCATTATGGAAAAGGAAGTTAACCGTTATAAGAAGGAGTTCGTAGAAAAAGACCGTGCATTCGGTGAGTTAGGACATCCTGAAGGGCCTACTATTAATTTAGATAAAGTGTCTCACTTAATCCAATCATTAGAGTTGGAAGGTAAGAACTATATCGGTAAAGCAAAGGTTTTAAGTACTCCAAACGGAGAGATTGTAAAAGCTCTCATAAACGATGGTGCAAAACTCGGAGTATCTTCTAGAGGACTAGGTTCTTTAGAACAGAAGGGGAATGCACAATATGTTAAAGACGATTTTCAACTTGCTACTGCAGGTGATATCGTTGCAGACCCATCCGCTCCTGAGGCATTTGTCGAAGGGATTATGGAAGGTGTCGAATGGGTATACCAAAATGGTATCCTTACAGCACTTCAAGTAGAGGATATGCAGAAAGAACTTAAGTCTGCAAGACTAAATAAACTTGAAGAAACGAAGTTAAATCTATGGAAAAGGTTCGTTGAGAGTCTATAACATATAAATAAAATAAAGTAATACATTAAATTATTAAAACAGGAGAAAAAAATGGCAGAGTTAGAAAATAACCTTACAGTTGACGAAACTGTAGAAACAGTATTAGAGGCAGGACAACCTGACGCTAAAGCTGAAAAAGGTGACAAGAAACCAGTCAAACAAGGTTCATCCGATGCTGAGTCTATTGAGTCAGGTAAAGCGGAAGTCGTCCCAGTTGAAACCAATCCTGTTGACAAAGCAGTTAAGGCAGTAAAAGACGCTGAGAAGAAAGTTCCTTCAAATGAAGGCGACCCTCAGAAGAAAGGTGCTGGTAAAGCTGAAAAGCAAGAGAAAATCAAAGAAGATGCAAAACCTTCAAAGATGGAATCAATTAAAGCTATAGTCAACAATATGAAGGAAATGACTAAGGAAGAACTTCAATCAGTGTTGTCTACAATATCTGAATCTGAAGAGGACGAAAGTTTGACTAAAGCAGAAGTTGCAAGAGCAATTGTTGAGTCTTTGAAGACACTGGACGAAGAGAAAGTAGGAGAAATCCTTGAGTCTATGTCCGAAGAAGTATCTGAAGAAATTACAGAAGATGCAGAAGAAGATGCAGTTGCAGAAGAAGTTTCTGCAGACGTTGAGTCTTCGTTAGTTGAAATTGAAATAGATGACGACCTATCAGCAATTTCAGAAGCATTAGACCTTTCAGAAGAAAATGCTGAAAAGGCAAAAACAATCTTTAAAGCTGCTGTACAATCAAAAGTACAGGAAGTTAAAGAAGAACTTGATGCGAAATATCAAGAAGAATTAAAAACTACAGTTGAGTCAGTTAAAGGCGACCTTTCGGAAGCAGTTGACAAGTACTTAACCTATTGTGCAGAAGAGTGGACGAAAGAAAACGAACTCGCAATTGAACGTGGTTTGAGGTCAGAAATGACAGAAAACTTTATTGAAGGTTTGAAAACATTGTTCGTAGAACATTATGTTGACGTTCCTGAAGATAAGTATGATGTTATCGATGAACTCGCAAATCGTCTCGAAGAGATGGAAGCTAAACTAGACGGTGAAGTGTCACAAAACATGGCAATCGTTGAAGAGTTAGATACTCTCAAGAGAGGCAACGTTGTATCGGAAGCATCGAAAGATTTGACTGATACACAAAAAGAGAAACTTTCTTCACTTGCTGAAGGAGTAGATTTCAAAGATGCAGAAGACTTCGCTGAGAAGATTTCCGAAATCAAAGAAGCATACTTCAAAGTAGACGGAGAGAAAGTTGAGGCGGAAACAAACATCGTAGAAGGTGCAAATGAATTCGAAGTTGAAGAAACAGAGAAAGTCATTGACCCTACTATGAGTAAGTATTCGTCTGCAATAACCAAACTTAACCCACTCGGTTAGGTTTTAATTTAAAGGAAAATAAAATGTTTTTATCAGAAAACTTACAAGAAAAGTGGCAACCTATTCTAGAGCACTCCGATTTACCTAAAATCGAAGACAACTACAAAAGAGCCGTCACAGCAGTTATCTTGGAAAACCAAGAGAAAGCCCTTGCAGAACAAAATCTACAAGAAGCTGCACCTTTAAATGCTACTGGAACAGGCATTTCTAACTGGGATCCGATTTTAATCTCCCTAGTAAGACGTGCTATGCCAAATCTCGTTGCATACGACATTTGTGGAGTTCAACCAATGACTGGCCCTACTGGATTAATCTTTGCTATGAAAGCAAGATATAACGATTATCCTTCAGGAACACGTTTAACTAAATCTGAAGCTATGGGAATTGACGAAGTACAGAGTGATTACTCTGCTGGCGTTAACCCTACAGCTGCAGGCCCTTTAGCTGCTCAGACAGGAGACCCGTTCAGCGGTTCTTATGCTTCTGACACAGGTTCAGGTATGTCTACTGCATCTGCAGAGGCACTTGGAGATGTTGAAGCATCTAACGGTTTTGCACAGATGGGTTTCTCAATTGAGAAAGCTACAGTGACAGCTAAGTCAAGAGCATTAAAAGCTGAGTACACACTCGAACTTGCACAAGACCTTAAAGCAATCCACGGTCTTGATGCAGAATCAGAATTAGCAAATATTCTTTCATCAGAAATTCTTGCTGAAATCAACAGAGAAGTTGTCAGAAACGTTAACATACAAGCGAAAACAGGTGCATCAGCAGCTGCAACAGCAGGTACGTTCAATTTAGACGTTGACGCTAACGGACGTTGGTCAGTTGAGAAATTCAAAGGATTATTGTTCCAAATCGAAAGAGAATCAAATGCAATCGCTAAAGAAACTCGTAGAGGTAAAGGAAACTTTATTCTATGTTCTTCAGACGTAGCATCTGCTCTTTCTATGGCAGGAGTATTAGATTACGCACCTGCTTTATCAACATCTCTAAACGTAGATGACACAGGCAATACATTTGCTGGTGTTCTTAACGGTAGAGTTAAAGTATACATAGACCCTTATGCAGGTTCTGATTACTTGACTGTTGGTTATAGAGGAACTAACCCTTATGATGCAGGTATGTTCTATTGCCCATACGTTCCATTACAAATGGTTCGTGCAGTTGGCGAGAACACATTCCAACCGAAAATTGGGTTTAAAACTCGATACGGTATGGTTTCAAATCCTTTCGTTGGTGCTACACCAGCTGACGGACTTGCATCTGCAGGTACTAACCAGTACTACAGAAAATTTGCAGTTTCTAACATTCTGTAAATCTAAAAGTTAAACCCTTATAAAGGGAACTCACACTTTTGAAAAGGAACCTTCGGGTTCCTTTTTTTTGTTTCAAATAAGCGAAACCCCAATCACTTCTAACTCTTCAGTAGGTTAATTGGGGTCTCTAGTTAGGGTCTTCTATCTCACAATCGTTATTTGTTTTTGACTCCTATCTTTCAAGGCAAGGGAACGACACCTCGGTTTCTCCTAACATAACTTTAAAAATCTCCATCAGCGACTTGAACAACAGTAGTTCCTCTCGCTCTCCACATATCAACAACCTTGTTTCTATCGTCAAAGACAATGTCGATTTTTCCACCGAACTCTTCGAATTTTTCTGCAAGGTCGGATTTAAACTCTTCATCAGGTCTGAAATCACCATCGGGTCTAAGAAAAAGACCTTTGTGACCATCACCAATCCACGCAGAAATCTGAGATTCGGTAATCTCTCTTTGAGATTCGTTTCTCGCAGAGAAGAATGCAACATCATCCCCAAGGGCAATGTGTCTTTTTGCAATGTCACAAACCCACTGAACAGGGGTATCCATATCAGTATGTTCTTTAAATGACTTCCAGTCTGCTGGTTGAGCTTCAACGAAATGTCTCCTATGTTCGCAATCTGCGATAGTTCCATCAACGTCAAAGATTATTGTTTGTTTTTCCATACTGCTAGTATACCAAAAAATGCAACCCATTGTCAACTGGTTTTAGCACTTTTTTACGCACTAAATACAAGGTACAATACAGTACATGACACATACACACAGGAGAAAAATATGTCAAATAATAAATCAGGGTTCGAAATCAGAGCCGACTTACTTAATCAAGCACAAGGAATAATTGAAGGAAACTTCCAAAGAGAAGTTGATGCTATCTACGCACACAACGATACCTTCCCTAATGATAAGAAACCTTTACCACTAAGAGAAATTACTGGTGAAGAGGTTATCAGAACTGCACGACAGTTAAATGAGTTTGTGACAGAGAAATAACCTAAATAGTAGTACACGGAGATATCATGGAAAAAACAATAAGAGTAATGGAAGGGCCTTGGGAAAGGAATACTTTTCCTAATGGGGTAGAAACAACTAATGTAATTAGTAGAACCACTATTACCAAGTATGAACAAGATGGTTATCTTTGTGAAAAAACGTCTACGAGAGAGTATCGAGGTGATGATTACTTCGATACCTCTTCTTATAAAAGGATAATCAAGTTAAATGGTTGATATAAACAAGTCTATACTCAATAAGAACAATTTCAAACTTCTTATTCAGAAGGTTCCAACAGTTGAATACTTTGTTCAGACTGTCACAATTCCAGGCGTGACCTTTGAGGAGACTGTTTTACCAGTCGGTGTAGGGGTGGATGCATACTTCCATGGTGATAAGGTATCGTTTGATACACTTAATGTGTCGTTCCTAGTCGATGAAGACCTTAAAAACTACCAAGAAATGTATGATTGGATGACTCAAATCGTCCCAATTGCAAATCCTTCGGATTATCAATCACTTGCAGGGAGTACAATGAGTACACTAGGTGTATCGTCTCATGACGGTGAAGACACCAATTTGACCTCTCAGATTACACTTGTGACCAATACCAACAAAAACATACCTAATAAATACTTTAGATTTTATGATTGTTTCCCTATTTCACTGGGTTCTTTAGAACTACAATCAGGTTCAGAGACTGCACCAGTCACTTGTGACGTTCAATTTAGATTCAACTTCTACGATATCAAAACCACTAGTTAAAACCCTATTTTCGTGGTATAATAGACCATGAATACATATTTTTTGTATAGATAAATATAGGTATATTATGAATTTAGATGAAATAAAATTGATGTGGGAAACTGATTGTGAGATAGATGATATCGAACTAGATAACGCATCCTTAGAAGTACCAAAACTTCACGCAAAATACCTAGACTTATTGTCCAGTAAGTTAATGGTTCAAAAACAATACCAAATGAAATACGATACACTACTTAGAGATAAGTGGTTGTGGTACAATGGTAAGATGGATGACGACACACGAAAAGAGTTGGGTTGGGAGCCGTTTGATTTAAAAGTATTGAAAGCAGATTTACACTACTTTTTTAATGCAGATGAAGAACTAACCGAAATGAAAGCAAAACAAGAGTATTTAAAAATAACTGTAGACTTCCTTAAGGAGTGTATGCAAAACATCACATGGAGACACCAAACGATTAGAAACACAATCGATTGGAGAAAGTTCATGGCGGGTAATTAATATGATATTAGAAAACTATGTATGGCAAGCACCTGAATTTTTTACACGAGAAGAAATAAGACAACTGCATACTGCAGCTGATAAGATTCAAGAAATGCCTGGGCAGATTGGAGCTCCCAATAATCAAGATGCAGACCGTCCTAATCCTACAGATGAGGGTACGGAAGATTGGTCGATTCGTTCTTCTACAGTAAAATGGTTTGAACTGAATAATGGTCAAATGCCTAAAAATCTTGAAGATAAACTTGCAGATGCAATCGACATGGCAAATAAACAATGTAATTGGAATCATACATGGGAGTATATGGAGAATCCTCAATATACTGTTTATACTGAACAACCTGATAGACAGGGAGATTTTTATACATGGCATACTGATGCAGGGCCAATTTACTACGGAAATGGTTTACATAGAAAATTAAGTATGACAGTTCAATTATCAGACCAAGACGACTATGAGGGTGGACACTTCCAGTGGTTAGAACCCCATAGACAGTTTGATAGAATGACAGGGACGAATCCCCAATTAGAAATGCAAAATGCAATTCAGACATTATCATTTTCTGCAAAGACTATTGGTAGTGTAGTGGTGTTCCCATCGTTCCTATATCATCAAGTCACACCAGTATTGAAAGGAACAAGAAAATCACTGGTATGTTGGTTCACTGGGAAACCTTATGTCTGATACCGTAAGAGTCTCAAAGGTAAACGAAGTATTTCTTAAGGTCGATTGTGATGATGGACTAGCAAGAGAGTTGTTCGAATTCTTTTCATTCAAAGTTCCCAACGCAAAATTTATGCCAAGTTTTAAAAGCCGTCATTGGGACGGTAAGGTATACCTATTCTCTATTAAAACACATAAAATCTATATTGGATTACTTCCATATGTTGACGAGTTCTGCAGGGAGAGGGGTTATGAATTTGAGGGTGTCGAAGATATTCTTGGAACTAAACAAAGAGAGAAGTGTAGTCAATCATGGTTGGCAGATTTGAACCTTCCCTTTGAACCTAGAGAATATCAGATAGATGCATTTAATACTGCGATTCAATATGGGAGACAACTATTACTCTCACCAACTGCAAGTGGCAAATCATTAATCATATACCTACTCGCAAGATACTACAACAAGAAAACTGTAATCATCGTCCCAACAACTTCGCTGGTAGAACAGATGAGTAAAGATTTTGTGGACTATGGATACAAAGAACCTATCTGTAAAATCTACCATGGTCAACCAGTATTCGATGCTCCGATTACAATTACTACATGGCAGTCATTCGCAAAAGCACCTAAGAAAACACTAGAATCATTCGACATGGTTGTTGGAGATGAAGCACATTTATTTAAAGCAAACGTATTGAAAGGTATTCTTGAAAAAATGAAGAACACTGCATTACGTTTTGGAACAACTGGTACACTGGATGGAACAGAGGTTCATAGATTACAGTTAGAAGGATTATTCGGCCCTGTTAAGAAAGTCACTACGACTGCAGACTTAATGGAAGACGGAACAATTGCGAACCTAGACATTGACATTCTTATACTAAAACATAAGAAGATTAAACTACCGACCTACCAAGAGGAAATGGATTACCTCGTAAGTTGTGATAGTAGGAACGAATTTATTTGTAATCTAGTTTATAGTCTAAAAGGAAACACACTTGTATTATTCCAGTATGTTGAGAAACATGGTGAAGTATTGCATGGTAAAATGTTCAAGAGACTAGGAGACAAACTACACTACGTCTTTGGTGGTACTGATGTGACCGACAGAGAGGACGTAAGAGAAATCGTAGAGAAGAGTAATGACAATGTAATACTTGCATCCTACGGAACATTTTCAACTGGTGTTAACATCAAAAAGATTGATAACATTATTTTTGCATCCCCATCTAAATCTAGAATAAGGAATCTACAGTCTATTGGTAGAGGACTTAGAAAGGGGAAAGATAAAGACAGTATGCGACTGTTCGATATTGCTGATGACATAGGGGGTAAGAATTATACTCTTAACCACTGTAAAGACCGTATAAATATATACAACGAGGAAGGTTTTTCATATGAAATTAAGCAGTTCGAACTAAAATGAAATACGAAGTAATTAAACTTAAAACAGGACAAGAACTTTGTGGAATGGTGTCATACACTAGTGACACTGTTGAGATTACCCTACCTATGATATGTCAGTTAACAAAGGTAAGTACAACAAACACCCTTGCAACATTCATTCCTTATGCACCACTCTCACTAGACCCTATCCTTACTATTGGATTGGAAAGCATTATGCACACCAGTTCTATGAATGACCAGTTCATTCCGTTCTATGACGAAGCTTCTGCAAAGTGGTTGAGTATGGTAGAGGATGGAAATATCCCCTTAACTAATAGAATACCCTCACCAAAAGAATTCCTTCGAGAAAACATTAGCGACATTATGGAAAATATGTCTGATGAAGAATTGATGGAAATCGAATCAATGGAAGAAGAAGAATTCTTCCGTATACCACCCGAAGAAAAAAAAGTAATTCATTAGACTTTTATCTTGTCTAAATAAATGCGTGTTAATCATCAGTCTGATGAATGACATAATATAAATTAAACTTATTTTAGGAAAAACCATGACCACAGCAATTTTAGTTGCGAAGAGCATGGTGCGAAAAGCTAGAGAAGTCAATCATCAAAGTCGTCCGACTAAAAGAAAGATGGTTGACGGTATCGAATTTCTAGTGCTGTTGACTCTTCCGTTCGCTTTACCATTTTTAGTGATGTTTATGTCTTACAAAGGATATTAAGTGTCAAAAGAAAAGGTATTACAGATAGTAAACCTAGCCCCAAACGACTCAATCATAGAACGTCTAATAGAGATGCATCCTATGAGACAAGTCGCTTGGGCAACTATCGTTCAGATTTTAGTCTTAGGATTTATGGGAGTTGCAATGACGACCATTCACTATTTTATCTCATGAAATTACAACACTATATAATAGGTACAACTTTAATTATATCGTTGGGTCTTCTCTTGTCGGGTCAGATAGATAGAATAAGTAGAGGAAGAGATATAGATTTGGTTGTTCAATCGGTGTATATGCCTTATTAGTATATATCCCTGTGGGTACATATTAATTTTATCATACTTTTCTGGCCTGTCTAGTGGTTTTTAGAAATAATTTAAAATTAATTTTTATTGAAAAACCCCTTACATAACTACATACTCCATTGTATAATAGGTACATGAAAACAGAAAAGAAGAAACCTGAACATTACGTTAATAACAAGGACTTTACGGCTGCAGTTGCTGAGTATGTTGCTGAAATAAACAAAGCAAAAGAAGCAGACAAAACTCCACCTAGAATGTCAGAGTACATAGGAGAGTGCGTATATAAAATTGCGACTCGATTATCTACAAGACCTAACTTCATCAACTACACCTATAGAGATGAAATGATATGTGATGCAATCGAAAACTGCATACAATACCTCGGAAACTTTAACATAGAGAAATCATCAAATGCATTCGCATATGTGACCCAAATATGTTATTATGCTTTTCTTCGTAGAATTCAAAAAGAGAAGAAACAAGTTTTCATCAAACAAAAATCAATCATGGAATCGGATGTTTCTATAGAATCATTCCAAACTATTGATGGTCAGTATGACCCTGCATTAACTAACACTAATGTGGAATGGTTAAAAGAGAACATGAACCACGTCAACTACGAACCTCGTAAGACTAAGAAAAAGACCAAAACAACCAAGAAAAAAACTGGAACTTTAGAAGCGCAAATGACTTCTAAAACAAAAGAAACTTAATTTTGAAAATTTGCATCCTAAATGACACGCACTGTGGAGTCCGTGCCGATATGGTAGAAATGTCAAACTACCAAGGCCGATTCTATGATGAAGTATTTTTCCCCTATCTTGATGAACATAACATCAAACAGATAGTTCACTTGGGCGATTATTTTGATAGACGTAAGTTTGTAAACTTTGCATCTCTAAAAGCAAATAAACAACACTTTATTGAACCCATGATTAAGAGAGGAATCCACATGGATTTAATCCTCGGAAATCACGATACTTATTATAAGAACACCAATGACGTTAACTCACCCGAACTTCTTTTATTTGGTGATAACAATATTAACGTGATTGGAGAACCTTGTACTAAAGAGTATGACGGTTGTGAAATTACACTGGTGCCTTGGATTAACCCCGAAAATTATGCAGACTCAGTTGACTTTATACTAAACTCTAAAGCGACTCAATGTTGGGGTCATTTTGAATTTGAAGGTGCAATGATGATGCCTGGATTTAATTGTCCACATGGGTTAGATTACACTTATGTAAAACGATTCGAACAAGTGTTAAGTGGTCATTTCCACCATAAATCAGAACTAGGAAACATCCGATACCTAGGAAGTCAAATGGAATTTACTTGGGGGGATTTTGGAGATAACAAATATTTTCATATCTTTGATACAGAGACAAGAGAACTTACACCAGTACACAATCCAATTACCATGTTCCATAAAGCATTCTATGATGATACAGAGTCTTCTTTTGAAAAAATCCAAGAAGCTGATTACTCAGAGATTGCAGGTAAATTTGTAAAAGTCATTGTTATTAATAAGGAAAATCCGTATTGGTTTGATTCTTATCTAGACAAGATACACGCACAAAACCCACTACACTTACAAGTAGTAGATGATAATAAACATATGGACTTCTTTGACGATGATGATATTGAAGACATAGAAGACACACTCACTATCCTATCCAAATACGTCAATGGACTGGAAATACAGGGTAAGAAAAAACCCTTAGACGATTTAATGACTTCACTATACCACGAGGCATTAGAAGAACATTCTTTTTTATGATAAATTTTGAAAAAATACGTTGGAAAAACTTACTCTCATCGGGAAACAATTTTACTGAAATAGAATTGAACACCCATCAAACCACTCTTATCTTAGGTGAGAATGGTGCAGGTAAATCAACACTACTCGATGCATTATGTTTCGGATTGTATGGACGTGGATTTAGGAATCTAAAGAAAGATTTACTTATTAATAGTGTCAATGAAAAAGCATTATTAGTAGAAGTAGAATTTTCTGTTGGGAAAAAGGAATATAAAGTAATCCGTGGTGCAAAACCAAACCTATTTGAAATCTATCTTGATGGGGATTTACTCAATCAAAATGCAACAGTAAAAGATTATCAAGAACAGTTAGAGAAACACATTCTTAAGATGAACTACCGTTCGTTTACGCAGGTTGCAATTCTAGGTTCTGCAAACTTTACTCCATTCATGCAATTGAAAGCTGTGGAGAGACGTAAACTTGTGGAAGACCTATTAGATATCAGTATCTTTTCTACTATGCAGGATATACTCAGACAAAGATTGTCTACTCATGCAGAACAAGTCCGTGACACTAAACACGAGATAAATATAATGGAAGAGAGAATCCAAGGGTTATCAAACCAGTTGATTGCACTCCAAGAAAATCGTGAACAAAAAATAGTAAAGTTTGAAGGGTCGATAGATGAAACCCAAACAAACATCGATGATATACTTTCTAAAGTAGAAGAGAAACGTAAGGACATAGAAAGAAGACAATCTACCATTACAGACCAAGGTACGGTAGAAGAAAGAATCAAAGAAGCAACAGATTTATATAAACAGTTAGAGAACCGAAGAAAAACCATTTTAGAGGAAATCGAATTTTATGAAAATCACGATAACTGCCCTACTTGCAAGCAGGGTATAGATGAAGAACACAAAAAGACTCACGTTGCAGAGAAGTCGGAGAAAAAGAATGAGTTGGTTCTTGGACTCAAACAATTACATACAACAATCGGAAGGTCTGAGGAACGCATTGCCAGAATCCATGAGGTCTCCACTGCCATCGAAAGTCACCAAAACCAAATAGCCGTTCTTCAATCAGAAGTTGCATCCAACATGAAGTTCATTCAAAGGATTCAAAAAGAAATTAATGACCTAGAAAAAGAGGGTGTCACAAATTCTGATGCAAAAGATAAACAAATGGACAACGAAGAAAAGTTGGACATCTTACTTTCTAAAAGTGAATCTTTAACAGAACAAGGTCACTACTTTGATATTGCAACAACCCTTCTAAGAGACCAAGGCGTGAAGCAAAAAATTATTAAACAATACGTTCCAGTCATGAATAACATGATTAACAAGTACCTCGCACAACTGGAATTTTATGTTGGATTTGAATTGAATGAATCATTTGAAGAAACAATCAAGTCAAGATTCAGAGACGTATTTAAATATGATAACTTCTCGCAAGGTGAGAAAATGAGAATTGATTTATCACTATTGTTTACATGGAGAGCAATCGCAAGAATGAAAAACTCAGTTAACACTAACCTACTGATACTGGATGAAGTGTTCGATTCTTCACTGGACGTTGCAGGAACAGACGACTTTTTAAAATTATTAAACACCTTGACGGAAAGGACTAATGCATTTATTATAAGCCATAAAGGAGAAGCACTTTATGACAAATTCAACAATGTATTACGATTCGAAAAACACAAAAACTTCTCACGACTTTCTGAATAGGATAAATAGTATATATGAAATCCTTCTTAGAACACAAAGACAACCTAATACAAAAACCCTCATTAGAGTATGTGAGTGAAATGACTGTATCTCCAAATTATCAACAAAGAGGAGTATACAACCCTTATTACACTTTAAAGGTTGACGATAGTGTTATCAACACATTGGTTGGGCCAGGAAAATTAAGATACAGGTGTACAGATTCACCAAAGGGTGATGAAATATACACACTAGGAAAGGGAAAATTTACTTTTCAAATCGAAATAGACGACCAAGAACAACCTTATTACATTCGTTCAACAAAAGGTAATGTGGAAGGACACTTTGGAATGAAGTCCCGTAAAAGTGCAACTGCATCTTCTGATGTAAATGAAGTGTTAACCATGTACTTTTTAATTCATAAATCAGAAAGAAGTATGGATACTATAGACTGGGAAAAAATGGTTGCAGGTAAAAGTGGAAAAACAGGTGTATTAAAAGGAGACGGTTCTGATGTTTCCTATGGAGACATTGTTGAATTATTAGATAAAGATGAAACTGCACAAAGAGATATAAAAATAGGTCAAAGTAATGCAGTCGCAGTACAAAGTGATTTGAGTGGTGCAAGTGTTAAGAACTACTACTGGTGTCCCCAAGCAAAACCAGGCGGAATCGACAGAAAAAATCCTTCGGACACTATGGTAGAATTTTCAGATGGAAGTTTCTTAGGATACTCAAATAAAATTTCTGCAGGTAAAGATGTGACACCTAAAATGAATGCAAGTATGGTTGCACAATATCACAAACATAAAAACCAAGCACCAGTTAAAGACATAAAGAAAATTATTGATAATGCATGGACATATGCAATTTCCCAAGTAGATAAAAAGAAATACCCCGAATCATTTAAAGCATTAAAAATGAATGATGTTAAAAGAGACCCATACACTGAGGGTGGTTCAAAGAAGAAATTTCAAATTATAGCAAAAACTATGAATAAGGAAGGTCTAAATTTTTATCAAGACGGATTTTATTATCCGTATAGAAATAAAGTACTAGATGACTACCAACAATATTTGAAAAAAGGAACAAAAAACTTTGCACACTTACTTAACATTATAGCATTCTATACATTCCCAAGTGCAAAAGGAACACCTTGTCCTTATAAACTATTAGTAGGTTCAGAAAGTAGTTCAACAATTTCTGATGTTAGTACTGGTGAAGAAATGAAGGCAGTTTGTTATACAAAACCTAATCAAATAAAAGCACTAAAAGTCAATAGAACAAAAGGAACACAATCTATATCAATAGAATGGAAATTTGGAAATAAGAATTATGTTATGCCTATAACCTGCCGAACAAGAGCAGAAGGTGGGTGGAGTGGTAAAGCATTATATATGAGTTCAAGTGGAATAAAAGAAAAATAAATTATGTATCAATTAGTAGAAGAAGCCTCAAAAGTATTAAGAGTACCACCTTTAGAATTTGACTTTAAAAATCCAACCCACGACCCAAAAGAAGTAGAGAAGAAACTCTCAGAAGCGATGAATAGGTTTGGTGGTCTTGGACTATCTGCGAATCAAGTTGGAGTAGATGTCAGAATGTTTGTAATGAGAACCCAAGATGGTATTCAAGCATTTTTCAATCCCGAACTTACTAGAGTATCCCAAGAAACAGACCTACTTAAAGAAGGGTGTTTATCGTTTCCCGATATATACCTTATGATAAAGAGAAGTAAAGTAGTAGAAATGAAATACTTCGATGCAACTGGTGAAGAACACGTTATTACACTTGAGGGTTTAGGTGCAAGATGTGTACAACATGAAATAGACCATTTAAATGGAATAGTGTTCTTACAACGTGCATCAAGAATGAAACTTGAACGTGCAATAAAGTCACGTCCAAAAGAAAAAGCGAAAAGACTAGAGTATGAAAAACGACAAGCCCTTGCAAAGTATATCCAATCCGTTCAATCTGATAAAGATTCCCAACCTAGTGAGTCAAAAGGAAGCGATGGAACTGATATTTTACCATCGGACTCACAAGCACAAGCGTAGTATTGGTGATGGTACGGATTACCGTGCAATAGATTATATACACATCCACACTCAGTGGATTCGAGACGTGTTCAATCGTATATCCTATGATTGTGTTTCTGAAATATTCCGTTGTACAGACCAAAAAGTTTACCCCGAAATGACAGCACTCAATGAATGGGAGATTGGGGGGGTTCAAAAACCACACTTAGACACTTACTCTACTATGGAAATAAAGGCCGATGAGGATATTAAGGATTCATATAAACCCCATCGAGAATGGACACTCATACTCACTTTAAACGATAATTTTGGAGACGGAAGAACCTATTTTCCCGACCAAGATTATATCCACAAACCCACAGCGTGTGAAGGAATCCTGTTCCAAGGACTTTATCATCTTCATGGTGTAGAACCAGTCAGAAGATGCTCACGACACACGATTTCAATGTGGTTCACTGAAGACCCCGATAAGATACTCAGTGATGAAAGAACCCAAAATCTAGACCTAGATAACGTCACCATAAGACAACCTCACTAAGTTCCCATAGCTCAATCGGATAGAGCAACGGCCTTCTAAGCCGTAGGTTGTAGGTTCGACTCCTACTGGGAACACCAAAACCCCTAAAAACTCCTAAATGAGTGCTTGACTATGCCCTCACTTTTTTGGTATAATGTATATAGAAATGGGAAAAAGGAGTAAAAAATGAGTCACTTTTCAAACGATACGATAATAGACAACGTCACTACTGATGTGTGTTCTATGTCAGATGTGGATGTAGTATCTGCATTGAATTCAACAAACCTAACACTGGTGTCAAAATTCACTGGTGATAAAGTCCACGGTGCAGACATCATAGATTATGCAAAAACGGTCTTGATTAGTCAAATGGTTTATGGGTATAACTCATGAGTAGAATGACTTACGAAGGACTTGCTCAAGAGATAGCAGATAGTGTCAATGAGACAATTAAATGTGAAGTCAACCTTGGCGACACAATCAAAATGGAAACAGTAGAACAAATGATAATGGATAAAGCGTGTGAGGAAACTCCCAGTTATCTTGACCACTATGATGTAGCTGATTATGCTAGACCCCTAGTTGAATTTGACTGGATAGGTTGTTAATGAATACTTATCTTAAAGAAATAACTGATTGGAGCGATTGTGGAGTCAACGTTCCAAACCACACTTACATATTCAATGAGAAAAAACAGAATATTGGATATATCAAAACAGGGACTAAGGAAGAGATAATCTATTCCAAACCATCCAAACTATTTTCAAAAACAAGGAGAAAATTCATAACATTAAAAAGGTGATGCTTGACAATGCATACGCTTTTTTGTTAGCCTATAACCATGACAAATAAAAAGACTCAAAAAGACCAACTCGCCAAGTTAATGGCAACCGAGAATCTTACCATAGTACATAAGAAAGTTCCTACTGCATATTTCGATATGAAGAATAGGATTCTTTGTTGTCCTATATTTAAGGAAGATTTATCCTCAGAATTATATGACCTGTTTATGGGTCACGAAGTAGGTCATGCATTGAATACACCATATGAAGGTGTTCATAGTGCATTGACTAAAAATAGAACACTTAAAGGATACCTTAACGTTGTTGAAGACGTAAGGATTGAGAAAGCAATCAAAAACAAATATCCTGGCCTTAGGAAGTCATTCTTCACTGCATACAATGAATTGATGGGAATGGATTTCTTTGGTATCAAGGAAAGAGACCTTAATACAGACATTTCATTAATTGACAAAATCAACTTAATTACTAAAGTTGGTTCAAGGGTCAACATTCAACTATCCCCAGTAGAAGCAGATTTCTTGCAGATGGCAGAAGACTGTACCACTTGGGAAGACGTTGAAGAATGTGCGACTGCGATTTACGAATGGTCTAAAGAAAATGAGACTAGGGATGAATTAGATAAATCCGTCCTTCCTCAGACTTTAGATATGCCTGACATGGAAGATGAAGATGGTGAAGAAATGGATTCTGATGATGGTGGAATCGAAGATGATGAAGACAACGATGAAGATGGTAGTGGTAGTGGTGAAGACGGCGAAGATGATGATGATGATGGAGATTCACTTCCCGATAACGTCACTAGTGGTGCTGGAGATTCTGCAGAAGATGAAGATGAAGCAACGGAAGACTCAACCAACTCAAGTGAAGAAGATGGTGAGAAATCAGAAGAGTCTACTGGAAGAAAAACTACTGGAAGAGACGGTGGTGAAGGTGGGTCTTATGATGATGAAGACGGTGCAAGGGAATCTATTACCGAACACCATGCACATAACAACGAAGAACAATTCATTTCAGAAGATAACACAATCAGTACAACGATTCTGTTAAAAGACAAATTTAAAAATACGAATAACTTTAAAGGTATGGTTCTTCCATATAAAAAGGTTATCGAAAACTTTGAAAGTTTCTTCGGTTCAAGTAAAGAAGCATTCTATATGGCAGAAGACCTTCCAAAATGGGAAAAGAAAGCTCAGATATCTTCTAGAAAACTTAAAGATAAAAATAAGAAGGTTGTTTCTCACATGGCGAAAGAATTCGAAATGAGACAAACTGCAATGAGAAGTGCAAAAGCATTCCAAGGTAAAACTGGAAAGTTGGATATGAATAGACTTGCAAAATATCAGATTGTTGATGATATCTTCAAAAAAGTGACATACCTTCCCGATGGCAAAAACCACGGACTACAGGTTATGCTTGATTGGAGTGGTTCTATTCACCATGAATGTGCTGACCTTCTAGAACAAGCAATGGTCTTAGTTGACTTCTGCAGGAAGGTTCAAATACCTCATAGAGTTTACTTGTTCACTGATTCATACAATGGTGAAGGAATCAATGAGTTTGATAGATATGATTCAGATAGAGAAACTAGATTGATTGAACTGTTTTCAGATAAACAGTCTTCTAAAGATTTTAATAAAGCACACCAGTGTGTTGCTCATCTTTGGAATTGTCACAACTTCGAAGGTCGTGGTTATAGAAGTTTTGAAAAAGAAGTTCAAAAACATAACGACTGGTTTGAAGGATATGACCATATTGACCCTTATACTTGTTCTTACTATGACATTTCAAATATGAGAGAACCAAATGGATATAGATTAGGTGGTACACCTCTTGACCATTGTTTAAGTGCAATGAGAGTCCTAGTGCCTGAATTCAACTCAGAGTACGGTATCGAGAAATCAATCTTGACTGTAATCACTGATGGATTCTCACATAGGTCTAGACTGTTTTCGACTTCTGATGATGAATATGAGGAATCAAGAGAACAACAAGATAATTCTGATTATGGATGGAGAACTAACACTAAAAGATACTTAATCGACCCATTCCATAACAAATCATACATTTACAGTGATTCATCTATCCATGGTGACAATTCATTTGACCAAACTCAGAACATCCTAGAATGGATTTCTGCAGAGACTGGTTGTATTGTCACTGGGTACTTTGTATTGAATAAAAAACAAGACCTTTGGAATCTTTACAGAAACCTTCCTTCAATGGATGTCGATGTGGTTTGGAGACAAATCAGAAAAGAGGGTGTTGCATTCACGGTCAAAGGATATAACAAGTTGTTTCTAACTTCATCTAATGCACTAAGTGTTGCAGGTGATTCAGAGTTAGATGATGAATTGATAGGTGCGACTAAGAGAAAACTCTTGGGTGCATTTAAGAAAAACCAAAGTTCAAAAACCACTTCAAGGTTCTTGACTAATGAATTTATAAAGGAGATAGCATAATGAGGACAAGAGACCCATTGAGAGTAGACGAAGCATACTACGTTAATAATGACCCAAATTACAGTGCATTTGCTGATGCAATCACGGATGTTGGGCCGTCACCATGCGAAAAGTTTGAGTGTAGTAATCGAGAGATATGTGCCGCCCAAGCAATTGAATGTAAGGCATTTAGAGTTTGGACTAATGAAGGTGAAGACGTTTATGGAAGACATAAGTTTCAGAATAGGAAGGGTAATTATCCTAAACCTATTATTGAATCCACCAAAATTTTACTACAACCTGTGAAATAAGCTTGACAATGACTACGCTTTTTTCGTATAATATAAAGGATGGGAAAACAAATTAATAACTGCAAAGACATAGGAGATAATATGATTAATGCAAAACTAAAAACCGAGATTTCTAAAATCTCGTCACTGGCAACTTTGAATGAATTGTCAGCGTATATTGGGTCTTGTAAGACTGCACTTGGTAAATCTACCATTAGTGCTGGTGACAAGGTCTATGTGGTACAGAAAACCAAGAAAACACTTGGTACTGTTATCAAAGTGAAAATCAAAAGGGCGACTGTCGAACTTCCGAATGGAAGATATTCGGTTCCTCTTGGAATGTTGGAGGCAGCGTAATGACTGATAGAAGTTATAATAGAAGTGAGTCCATTGTCATTTGTGACAAGGACTTCAATTTTACACCCGATAGGAAGGAATTCCTTGCTGGGTTAACGTCCACTTTTCCGAATCAGACGGTCTTCACTAAAGAAGACTTTGATTCGATTGGTGGAATGCCTTACTGGGTTAAATCATCTAGGTATGATTTCAAAGTTGGTGCAAATACCTTTAACCTTGAAGCTGCAATCAGTGGATACAATGGTGGTTATGAACCACAAAATGTGACCCCGATTATTGCACCTAGTGTTAAACCTGCACCAGTTCCTGCAGTGAACAATCCAGTTCAAATGCCAGTCGCAGCTAAAACTGCTTCGGTAAACCTTTTGGATAATGTGAAAATCATTCCCGAAAGAATGTCGAACTATGTTCCTTTTGGACATTTCAAGGATGTTAAAAACATCATCAAATCTAAATTATTCTTTCCAGTGTTCGTCACTGGTCTGAGTGGTAATGGTAAAACATTGATGATTGAACAAACTTGTGCTCAATTGAAGAGAGAACTTTTCAGAGTCAACATCACCATCGAAACTGATGAAGATGATTTGATGGGTGGACATACTTTACAGGGTGGCGACATCATGTTTAGAGAAGGCCCAGTTATCAAAGCAATGAGAAAAGGCGCTGTCCTTCTTCTTGATGAAGTTGATTTGGGTTCTAACAAGTTGATGTGTTTACAATCAGTTCTTGAAGGTAAAGGATACCTAATCAAGAAAACTGGTGAGTGGGTTTCACCTGCAAAAGGTTTCACGATTCTTGCAACTGCAAATACTAAGGGTCAAGGTTCGGATGATGGAAAGTTCATAGGAACTCAAATCATGAACGAGGCGATGCTTGAGAGATTTGCGATTACAATGCAACAAGAATATCCACCAGTGAAAACTGAGAAGTCAATCCTTGCAAAAGAAATGGAATTGACTGGTGAAGTCGATGAAGACTTTGTCGAGAAACTTGTTGACTGGGCAGACATTATCAGAAAATCCTACTATGAAGGTGCGATTGACGATGTTGTCACTACTAGAAGGTTGGTTCACATTGTGAATGCTTTCAGAATGTTCAATGACAAAATGAAGTCCATTGAAATGTGCATTTCAAGGTTTGATGAAGAAACAAGAGTTTCGATTCTTGACCTCTACACTAAGATTGACGATGGAGTTGACCTTGATGAAGAAGTAGTTTCTGAAAACCCTATTGACGAATCAGAGTCTGAGGAGTATAATGGATAGTATGACTGAGACTGAATACAAGTATAACGAAGGAGCTCTGATTAAGGAGCTCCACTCGTATATTGACTCAACCTATGACCAACATTATAGTTTGAACCAGTATCAAGCAACTGAATTTATCATTGACGCTGGTCATGGTGAAGGATTCTGTATTGGGAACGTGTTGAAATATGCACAACGATATGGTAAAAAGGGTGGTAAAAATAGGGCAGACCTTCTAAAGGTTCTACACTATGCTATCATACAATTATATATTCATGATATGGAGAAACTAAATGATGAAAATAAGTGATAATACAAAAGATGTTCTAAAGAACTTCTCAACTATTAATTCGGGAATCCGAGTTAAACAAGGAAATAAGTTAGAGACGATTTCCAATATGAAAAATATTCTTGCAGTAGCAACTGTAAGTGAATCGTTCCCAACTAATTTTTCTATATACAATTTGCCTGAATTCTTGGGTGCAACTTCCTTAATGGAAGACCCCGATTTCAATTTTGGTGAAACCTCATTGTCGATTGCAGACACTAATTCTAAACTTGCATATTTTTATGCATCTGAGGGAATGGTTGTTGCACCCGATAAAATGATAACAATGCCTGATGCAGAGATTGAATTCGCAGTGACCTCAACCTTGTTGAACGACCTGCAGAAAGCATCAAGTGTCCTAGGAGTGAATGACCTAGTGTTAGGTTCTAATGGTACGTCCATTAGTCTAACTGTATGTGATAAGAAGAATCCAACTTCTAACACCTTCTCACGAGTAGTTGGTGAAGGGGATGGAACTACTTTTTCAATGAACTTTAAGATTGAGAATCTTAAAATTCTTACTGGGAACTATAATGTCTCAGTATCATCTAAAGGTATCTCACATTTTGTGAACTCAGATATCGATTTAGAGTATTTTATTGCACTAGAACCCGACTCAAAGTACGGTTCGTAGTATAAATAAATATGAAATGGTAGTTGTTTATCTCAACATTACCATGGGAGTGCATCCGTCTCATCATTCTACACTGGTGATGCACACACAAACTAAGGTGGGGTAGTTTGACTTTTTTATATATTATGAATGGATGTGACAATGACTGAAGAATTTTTATTTGTCGAGAAATATCGACCCCAAACAATTGAGGATACAATACTTCCTCAACAATTCAAAAACCAATTTAAAGAGTTTGTGACCAAGGGAGAAATCCCTAATTTACTATTAAGTGGTTCTGCAGGTTGTGGTAAAACTACAATCGCAAGAGCATTGTGTAATGAACTGGGTGCAGACTATATCATCATCAATGGTTCTGATGAAGGACGATTGATTGATACACTTCGAACAAAAATCAAAAACTTTGCATCGACTGTATCACTTCAAGGTGGCCCAAAAGTGGTCATTCTCGATGAAGCAGATTACATAAGTGCTGAAAGTGTTCAACCTGCATTGAGAGGATTCATAGAAGAGTTCTCTTCTAATTGTAGATTCATATTTACTTGTAATTACAAAAACAGGATTATCCCTGCACTGCACTCAAGAACAACTGTAATTGATTTCAAAATCAATCCTGCAGAGAGACCAGTCCTTGCAGGACATATGTTGGATAGATGTATACGAATATGTGTACAAGAAAACATTGAGGCAGAAACACCAGTACTTGCAGAATTGGTTATGAGATTCTTTCCCGACTTCAGACGTGTTCTGAATGAAATGCAACGTTATGGAGTTGGTGGTGTAATTGATTCGGGTCTACTATCATCTTTGAATGAAGAGAAACTTCGACCTTTAATAAATATGATTAGAGAAAAGAATTGGAAAGGAATGCGAAAGTGGGTTGGTCAAAATTCTGATAACGACTTCTCAGATTTATTCCGAAAACTGTTTAATGCACTTGAGACTGAACTTGAACCAACTTCAGTTCCTGCGTGTGTTTTAATCATTGCAGATTATCAATATAAAGCTGCATTTTCCATGGACGATGAAATTAACTTTATCGCCTGTTTGACTGAAATAATGTCGGAGTGTAAATTCAAATGACACAATATGACGATAGAGTACAATATCAAAGAGACTTATTAAAAGCAGAAGAGTGGTCAAAAACTTCTGCCTCAATCCATGTTCATTCAACTGATACAATGTGGTATGACAATAGACCCCAAGACACTAAAAAAGGTGCTGTGACTGATACTATATACAATAGTGGTCTCGTTGTTAGAACACGAAATGGTAAACACATACACACCTTTGGTGAACGACTTACTGGTGAAGAACTAGTGCGTTCATTTATACGCCACCAATCATAATGACTAAACGTAATCCTTTTGACTTTGTCAAGTCCGTATCCTATGATAAAAAAGATATCATGGTGGATGAGATAGAAGAAAAAAATTACGCACCATTCCTTATAAACAAATCTTTGTCTTACCACCAAGATTCTGTTTTCATGACTAACGAGATGAATAATCGACACCACCTCGACAATCGTCTTCAGTACGTCTTTTTACTAAATACTCTTAGAAAAAGACAAAGGTTTTCCAAATGGGAAAAACCATATGTTAGTAAAAAACTCGATACAATAAAAAATTATTATCAAATATCAACACTGAAAGCAAAAGAGTACATGGAAGTGTTAACCGATAAGCAGTATCGTGAACTGAAAAACAGAATGAAAACTGGTGGACAAAGTAATGATTGACAATGAGGCTTTAGTATCGGAATTGGTAGAAATTACCTTCCCCGAAAAAGACGATTTCCTAAAGATAAGAGAAACACTATCTAGAATTGGTGTAGCATCTCGTAAAGACAATGAACTGTTCCAGTCATGTCATATCCTTCACAAACGTGGTAAGTACTATATTGTACACTTCAAAGAATTATTCAAACTAGACGGTAAACCAACATCCATAGACGAAGGAGACATAGGTCGCAGAAACACTATCGTGACACTTCTAGAACAATGGAAGCTTCTCTCAGTACTCGATAAGAGTAAAATCGAAGAACCTGTTGCACCGTTATCTCAAATCAAAATCATTCCATTTAAAGATAAATCCGAGTGGAAATTGACTACAAAATACACTATCGGCACCAATAAAACCTAAATACTCCTGAAAATAACTTAACTAGGAGAATTTTATGTTAGAATTTCTACAATGGGTTATAGCATGGGTACAAGTGATTCCTTTTATAGTAATGGGTGCTTCTTTGATAGCAGCCTTAACACCAACACCGATAGATGATGGTATAGTGAAAAAGTGCTACAAAGTCATAGACTGGTGTGCTTTAAATGTGTTAAAAGCAAAGGACTAAATAAAGATAACACTGAATTAAATCGGAGAAAATTATGGAATATATAATCATAGCATTAGTTGCAGCTGCAGTCATTTACACTTTCGTAGAACATATGAGAAGTGATAAGAAATCTGCACCAGTAAGTAAACCTGCTAAAGCAGTTAAGAAAAGCACACCTAGTGTTGCTCAACTTAAAAAACTTACTAAAGTACAACTACTAGAACTCGCAGATAAGAACAACATCAAAGTAAAACGAAGTGGTTCTAAAGCGGAAGTGGTTAAGACTATTGCAAGTCATAAATAGGTGAATTGACACAATCTTTAAAGGGGTCTTCGAGACCCCTTTTTTTTGTCTGAAACATATCCACAAGTGAATACTTTGTGAATTTATCATAAATCAGAGAGTCGATTTCCTAAATAGTGATATGGAAAGTATATTTGGATTGATAAGTGAAGTGGGAGCCCCGATTGCAGGAAGTCTTGTGATGGGTTTTTTCATCTTTACGGTGATAAAACAGATTCTTGAAGGTGTTGTTGACGATATCAAAACACTCACAATGTTCTGTACATCTTTAGAAAATCGTGCGAGAACGATGTCTAACGAAATGATTAAGATAGATTTACTAGTGTCAAGTGCTTTGGAGCTTCGTCCCGACATCGAACGAGTCGCAAGAGCAGAAAACTTCATAGAGGACGGTAGTCTAGACGTAAGAAGAGATTAAATTATGGAAAATATTGCACAACTGATATCAGAATATGGTTTCCCTATTGTCATGATGGTAGGACTTGGATACTTTGTTTACTACATTTGGTGGTTTGTTGGTGAAAACCTCGAACCCGAAGTGGAGAAACAGCATTTTGCACTGATAAAACTTATCGACCAAGTGAGAATGTTAGACCAAGATTTAATTCGTTTACAGCAAAAGGTAAACGTAGTCCTCGAAATGAAAGAGAATGATAAGAAGAAGGAAACGACAAAGAATGAAACTAAAAAAAGATAGAGAATTATTAGTAGTTGGTTGGATAATACTGATTACATTTTTTGCATCATCAATCGAAGCAGATGAGATTGTGCATAAATTTAAGAGTCCAAGTTTCAGTGGAATTGGACAAAGTTCGCATTATTTGACAATCGAGAATCAAGAGAAGTCAAGACGTGACAAGATAAAACAAGACGTTGAAGATGCTCTGAATAAAGCAGAAAGAGAAGAAAAGAATACAACGCTTGCAAAATTTTTAAGAAATGTCGAGAGCAGAATTTATGCTCAGATAGCGAAACAATTAGTAGAGAATATGTTTAGTAATGGAGAGGCGGCTTCTTATGGAGTCTTTTCGATTGAAGGAAACACGGTGACATATGAAAAACTAGTCGGAGAGGATGGTGTAGAGTTCATCAGATTAACGATTGTTTCTTCAGATGGAACTACAACAACATTAGATATACCTGTAGGTACTGGTAGTTTTTAAATGAAAAACTTAGGGATTGTAGGACTGATACTGGTCTTGCTCGTCAGTGGATGTGCAAGTGTGCCAAGTGTAAATGACACTTGTACTACTGCAATTATGAATAAGATAGGACAATGCATCGAGGATGCAGAGGTTGTCAAACTTCCTACCCATTTAGAATTATTAGAATTACCACCTGCAGAAAATATGCCAGTGGTTGCAGTCTACGGATTCCTAGATAAAACAGGCCAACGTAAGAGTAAAGATGGAATTGCATCTTTCTCAACTGCAGTGACACAAGGTGGGGAATCTTTTCTTATCGATGCACTTAAAACTGCAGGTAAGGGAAAATGGTTTAGAGTAGTAGAACGTACAAGTTTAGATGCACTTGTAAGAGAACGTCAAATCGTTCGTTCTGCTAGAGAAGATTTTGCAAATCAAGAGGGTAATGAAGATTCCCCGAAAGGGATACAACCCCTCTTGTTTGCAGGAATCCTACTTGACGGTGGGATAGTTGGTTATGATACTAACATTGAATCGGGTGGCCGAGGCGCAAGATACTTAGGTATCGGAGCTTCTAATCAATACCGAAGAGATGTGGTCACGGTAAGTTTGAGAGGAATATCAACACTTACTGGCGAAATATTACTTAATGTACAAGTCACCAAGACTATTTTATCGACTGGTGGTGGGTACGATGTATTCCGTTTTGTGGACATGGACACAAAATTAGTGGAAATTGAGGATGGCGTAGCAATGAACGAAGGAATCACGAAAGCGACTCGTTCTGCAATTGAACTTGCTGTTCTCGAATTAATCTATCAAGGTGACGAAAGAGGATATTGGAAGATAAATTGGCCGATAACTGAATCTAAAATAAAAGAGGAAGTGTCAGACTTTTTAGACGAAAACCAAATCGTTTTAGTCACAGAAGGAGAAACAAATGAAGAATAAATTTATTTCACTCATTATGTTAACATTAGGTCTACTACCTGCAACTTTATATGCAGGAGCAGACGATAACGAAATTTGGTTAAATCAATCGGGTACAGGACTTGTATTGAATTTCACTCAGAAAGGTTATGGAAACAAAGTCGGTTTAGATGATTTCTCAGGAACATCTGCTGATATGGTTTTAACTGGTGCATCGAATACGTTTACACTTATCCAATATGGAGACACTAACAAACTATTTGGGCCTATGATTGCTGATTCAGCAACTATAAACCTTACCTTCACTGGTGATTCAAACTCAATGGATTGGAACATTGGTCAAAATAGTGCTGACAGTTTAAATATGTTAAGTGCTGTCACTGGTAGTTCTAACACTTGGAATATTGATATTGGTGCAAATGCTTCAGCTGAATACTTAAACTACGATTTAGTAGTTGGTGGTTCAAGTAATATATTTACAACTGTTGTTGATTCAGATAATGCTGTTTGGAATTGGACTATTACAGGTTCAACAAATGACGTTAACACTAATCAATCAGATGCAACCGATAACTCTATTACTGCAGTCTTAACTGGTTCAGGAAATGATATAGACATCATTCAGAAATCAGGTTCAGATACAGGTTGTCCTTCAGGTCAATCTTGTAGTGGTATTATTGACGTGACTTTCGTGACATCTAATGGAAATATTGACATCGTTCAAAAAGACGATAACGATTCTTAGTATTTTACTGATTGGGTCGGTTAATGCTGACTCGATTGGTGAAATCATTGAGGATAAAGGGTACGCAGGACTTTCAAGGGACGGTACTAAAACTGTTCTATTGGCGTCTGAAAGACCCGATGTGCTGATGTATGATACAGCACAAACACAAAACGGACGAATGAAAATAAAGTTCGAAGGCGAAGAAGAACTTTCATTAACAGAACATTCTAAAGTTTGGATTGATGAGGTCTATTATGACCCCGACCCATCACTCTCAAAAATGTCATTACGAATGGCACAAGGCACCGCTCGATTTGCTTCGGGATTTGGTGGCAAAATAAAGAAAGCGAATATTGATATTACAACGCCGACTGCTACTATTGCAGTTAGAGGCACCGATTTCACAACAAGTATTGATGAATTAGGACGCTCACTTGTTATGCTTTTGCCAGACAAATGGGGTGCGCCTTCAGGAGTCATTATAGTGTCGAATGCAGGTGGTAGTGTAATAATGGATGAGGCATACCAAGCAACAATGGTATCCACTTATGATGATTCGCCAACTAAACCAGTGACTGTAAATGGTGTAGACATCAATCTGATTGATAATATGTTTATTGTCAGTCCACCCGATGAGGTTTCCGACCAAGTTTCAGAAGAATCAGGTGGTGGAGAAAATGATGCTAACAATATTCTTGATGTAGACTTTTTAGAGTTCAACGATTTAGAAACGGACTACTTTAAAGACGATGAGCTAGAATATTCAGAGTTAGATAGAGATTTATTGGATGTTGATTTCTTACAAGATTTGCTCGATATTATATTAGACATTGACAAAAAAGTGGGTATAGATAGAGAAAGAGCAAAATTTGGAAGTGTTCGATTAGAGGGTACTTCTGCAGGTTTCGACAAAGACTCTCAATATAATACAATTATAGACAAGGGTCTTGGTCAAATATGGTTCTACAGGGAAGTGAATGGAATTATTTCAATCAAGATTCCCATGTTTGCACAAGCAGATATTAGGACTATAACAGACGAAAAAGAGTCACATATTGTGGTGGGTGATGGTTCGTCTATAAATATAACTATTACCCAAACAAACTAGGAGAAACTATGTTAGATATGTTAAGTAAACTCAGAGCGTGGCATGAAGACCAAGTGTTTGGATTTCAAAATGCAATGAGACTAGACGATTACCATATGATGTGGATTTCATTCGCTGAAGGAGTAGTCCTTACTCTATTATTTGTATGGTTGTGTGGTTAATATGGATTTAGGTGCGAAGTTATTAACAGGTGCAGTGGTACTCCTTTGTCTAGGATTATCATTTAAGGCATTTGGTGGTGATGATAACACCATTAATATTAATCAAGTTGCAGCCTCAACTAATCTTGACTTCAGTATCACGCAGGAAGGTTTTGATAATCGTGTATTCTTTTCTATAGGTGATATTGATGATTCTTCAATAGACATATATCAAGTTGGAAACAATCAAGAAATAGGTTGGGCAGATGATATTGTCTTATGGGGGTCAGGTACAAGTTGGGGTGGTGATGTAGATTACGATGACCAAGATTTAAAACTTTGGCAGAATTGTACAAAAGGTGATGATTGCAACACTAATGATATTCAGTTTCATATTTCATATGGAACAAATAATAAGTTTTGGTGGGCTCAAGGATTTGAAATCTCAAGTAGAACTGATACAACATGGTCAAAGGATAACACTGAAGGTGGTGGTCATTGGGTCACTGTAGATATTCACGGTAGTAATAATACAGTTGTAGGACAACAAAGAAATTGTGCAACTGGTGCTTGTGATGGTCATAAAGCAAAAATCTATCTTTATGGTGATAACAATTCTGTTTTCGGTCATCAAAAAGCAGATGGTACAAAAGAATTTTATTTAACTATTAATAACGATGGTAATACCGTTGATTACTTACAAGACGGAAATGGTGAACACAACTCAAACATTACCATAAATGGAAATTATCCAACCACACTTAATATTTCACAACATTCCAATACAACTCAAAATTATACGTTGTCTCAAAATTGTCAGACAGTAGGTGGTTGCACAGTAAGTGTCACGCAAAACTAATGAGCATAAAAGCGAAAGCAATAAGATTCTTAGAATGGTGTCTAGGTAGGGTAATCAAATGGAAGTAGAATGTCCTAAAGAATATTACGAATGTCTCACCGAATCAGAATACGATGAGATTTTAGAAATCTTTGAAGAGAATGATATGGTTATGCCTGAAGCATTAGGTGATGCAGAAGCAGCTGCAAATTTTGTTTGGCAAGTGTTGTTTCTAAATCCATTAGAACTAATCTACATAGGTATATCAATGTCAGTATTAGCATTCTACGGACTATCTATATACTATATGTTCAAAAAGATACAGAAGAAATTTTCATGACACCCGAAGAACGAATAGAACAAGAAGTTAACGAATATCGCAAAAACCAAAAGAGAAAACAAATCTCTAGGGTCACATCAATAATGCTAGCACTTGCATTGTTAGGTATTTGTATATGGATATTCTTTTACGCTATGCCGTCATTTGAATAATGTACTCTTGGAAAACCGTATTAGTCACGATAGGGTTATTATTTGGACTTAAAATTTGGAATCCGATGTTCATCGAGAACATCTCATGGTCGTGGTTCGATTACCTACACAGCACACATAGTGTCGAAGAGTACAATCCTGAATCGGGACTTCCTGAAATAATACTGGTTGATATTGATGAAAAGTCAGTAGAACAACACGGTCAATTACCATTCCCACGCAAAATATACGCAGATAAACTACTAGAATCACACTGGTCTAACACTTATGTGTTCACGCAAGTGTTCTCAGAACCCGATAGATTCGGTGGAGATGAGGAATTTGCGACTGCTTTGGTCAATAGATTGTCCATTTTATCGTCAGCACCCACAATTCAGACCCAAAAAGGGTCATCTCCCTTTGTCGGAACTAGTACTTTGGGGTCAGGAGACGCTAAAAACGCAGTATGGGGGACGCCAGGGGTGCTCAGTCCCATTCCTGTACTAGAGGGAAATACCTATGGAGTAGGGGTCACAACTGCAACTCCTAGTCAATCGGGTACTCCAAATTTTGACGGAACCATACGTTCTGCACCATTACTGATGCAGGCGAACGGACAGATATATCCATCACTCGCAGTTGAAGTGTTAAGAGCATTTAATGACGAAAAATCTTATCAGATGAAAGTCACTGAAGAGGTTGGAGTAGAATGGGTCAGAGTTGGAAGACAAAAACCCATATCCACAACACCTCAAGGTGATTTAATGATAAGTTATTGGAATAAGTTTAAACGTTATTCCTTCACTGATGAATTACCTGAAAACGCTATTCTTGTGTTTGGGGTGACTGCTGAAGGATGGAACAATCCAGTTTCAACCCCAATGGGAGTAATGTATCCTCACGAAGTACAAGCGAATCTGATACAAACCGCCTTGACAGGAATTCAAATAAAGCAATCCTACTTTCTTGAATTCGTAGAAATTGTTCTTCTTCTGTCAGTTCTATTAATTGTGTTGGTAATGGTTTATAAGCTTCCCACAGCTCTTTCGGGGACATTCTCTCTAGGACTCGTAGTACTTCAGGTGGGTGGGAGTTTCTATATTTGGTCTTCAAGTCTCGTTCTTTTCGATACCTTCTTTTCATCTTTGGCCTCCTTGATTGTGTTCGGTCATGCATCTTTCAACAAATACTATGTCACCTTTCAAGAAAAGCAACAAATAAAGAAGCAGTTCCAAAAATATTTATCTCCTGACATGATTGAAGAACTCCAAAAAGACCCCTCAAAATTGAAACTTGGTGGAGATAGAAAGGAGATGACCTTCATGTTTATGGACATCATCGGATTCACCCCCATTAGCGAACACTACATGAAACAAGATGACCCCGAAGGTTTAGTAGAATTAATTAACAAATTCCTTGATATGCAGACCAAGATAATTCTAAATAATGGTGGAACCATCGACAAGTACATGGGCGATTGTATAATGAGTTTTTGGAATGCTCCTATGGAGTGTAAGAACCATGCAGACCTTGCCGTGAAATCAGCACTGGAAGTGCTTGAAGCAACAAAGGAATTGAATGAAGAACTTAAACCTCTCGACCTGCCTCCTATTAATGTTGGGATTGGTGTCTCCACTGGCCAATGCATCGTTGGAAACATGGGAAGCGAACTTAGATTTGACTATTCCGTCATTGGAGATGCCGTCAACCTTGGGGCTAGACTCGAAGGTCAAACAAGAAATTATGATGGGGTTGACTTGTTGTTATCGGAAGGAACTTATAAACAGTGTAAGGTTGGAGCATACATTGAAGTCGATAGAATACTCGTCAAGGGGAAAAGTGAGAAAGTCCGTATCTTCACTCCAATTGCAGGAACATATAACTAATTTTCAATGGGGTGCATTCGTTGCTCTACAACTTCTTGACATTCACTCTACATATAAAGGATTACAATACGATTGCGTATACGAAACAAATCCCATCATAGGAAGAACTCCATCACTGGGTAAAATGTTTTTAACCAAGACTACAATTCTCACACCTGCAATTATGTACGATTTGAGACAGGAAAACCTCACACCAAAAATTATGAATCAATTAAATTTTTTCATGATGATTGTTGTTGTCAACAACTATGATGTGTATAATTCATCAAGAAACAGTGCAGATTGCACAAAAAGATAAAAACCCCTTGAAATTTTAGAAAAAACCCATATAATAGTAGTATAAGTATTATAAATACTTTTGTGATGCCCATTTGGGGTCACATAATTTTAACTTGCTTAATAAAGGAGAAAACTATGACACACTTCGATGATGTCTTCGGAAGATTCACAACGGATTTTCCATTCGCAATCGGTTTTGACCGACACCTAAAACTATTAGAACGTGCAGATACGCACTCTAATGTAAACTATCCACCTTACAATATTGTAAAACACGATGCAGAGAACTTCTCTATCGAACTTGCAGTAGCTGGATTTACCAAGAAAGATATTACTATCTCAAAAGAGAAAGAGATTCTTGCAATTGAAGGTAAACAAGAGGATGGAGAGGAACTTGAGTATGTCCATAAAGGACTTGCATCACGTTCATTCAAAAGAACATTCACACTTGCAGACGATATAGTCGTCCAAGGTGCAGATATGAAGAATGGGATTTTGAGTGTGTCTTTGGAAAGGATTGTACCCGAAGAAGATAAACCTCAAGAAATAAAAATTTCTTAAAAAACCCACTTGATGATATGCCCATTATCGTGTATAATGGGTATATCTTTTTATATTATGGAGTAAAGAATGTCAAATAGTGATAATAAAGCAATTATGGGTCTTGAGATTTTAGAAGGTCAAGAAATCCCTAACGTGGATTTTCCAATTCGTGTTGAAAATGAACAAGGTGTATTAGAGTGGGGTGTTTTAAACTCTACAAAAGAATTCGCAGGTAAAAGAGTAATCTTATTTGGATTGCCTGGGGCATTCACACCTACTTGCAGTACAAAACAAGTGCCAGGATACCAAGGAAACTTTAAGAAATTTCAGTCATTAAAGATTGATGGAATCTATTGCATTTCTGTAAATGATGCTTTTGTTATGAATGAGTGGAGACACTCTCTAGGTGCAAAAGATATATTTTTCCTTCCCGATGGAAACGGAGAGTTCACACATAAATTTGGTGCTGAAGTTAAAAAATCAAATCTTGGTTTTGGATTCCGTTCATGGAGATATGCAGCTGTAATTAATGATGGTAAAGTTGAGAAAATGTTTATTGAAGAAGGATTTCAAGACAACATTGAATCAGACCCATTTTTAGTATCTAATGCAGAAACAGTATTGGAGTATCTTGGAAACAATCCTCAATAATGTCTTTAAAACAAATTCTAACCGATAACGTTAATTCAAATGGGTTGCCTATTTTAGACGGCAACCTTTTTGATAAGACTACCAAAGAATATGGTAAGGAAGAATTTCGTCTTGCAGTCGCAGATTTCATTGCAGAAAACAGACCACCATTTCCTTTCAAGAAAATTTCATATGAAAGAGTGCGTGAAATGTTTCTTGCACTGAAAGATTATGATACTAGTAAATGTATCACACCTACAGATAACTTAGAACAAGAGGTCATGGAAAAGTATGACGATTATACTTTTGACTTTCATTCTTGGGGATTAGGTTTGATTGATTGTGCATCTAATCATTCTGATGCATCTAATTACTTTCACCAAGAGTTGAGACTTGCGTGTGGAAGTTATGGTTTCCAACCACCAGTAAAAGTTTGGGAAGAAGGAACCTCTACAGAAATTTGGAGATGTTTAGGGCCTATTTGGAGAGGAATCAATGGTGTACAAAAAGTACAGGTTGAAGGAAAGGAAGAACTCATGGGTGGAAAGTTGGATGAAAAGTCTTACATTTCTGCATTCAGATTGGGAACATACATTGCAACGCAGTTCAAACCACTTGTTGCAAAATCTATCTATGACAACACTAGGAGTGAAACAATACTTGATACTTCTTGTGGTTGGGGTGATAGACTATGTGGTTTTTATGCAGGGAATTACACTAAAGAGTACATAGGTTGTGACCCAAACCCTGCAACATTTGTACAATATAAGAAACAATGTATATTTTATGAAACAATTCTTACAGGTGAAGAACCCGACATAATTGAACAGGAAGATTACTTCTCATGTATTGGGTCAAAGAAAGTTGAGATACATCGTTGTGGTGCAGAGGATATGAAATACCATCAACTTCCACCAATCGATTGTGCATTCACTTCTCCACCTTATTTTTCAACAGAGAGATACAACGAAGGTGGTGAACATGAACAAGACCAATCTTGGGCAAAGTTTAACGAGTATAATGCATGGAGAGACGATTTTTATTTACCTGTTGCTAAGAAATCGTATGATGCACTTGCAAACAACGGAGTGTTGTATATAAACATTCTTGACCCTAAGATACATGGGGTTAGATACAGGTCGGGTGATGAAGTCATTCAACATATCGGTGAAGATAGATTTGATGGACAAATCGGAATGAGAATCATGCAAAGACCTCAAGGTAAATCTATATTCAAAGATGAGAATGGAGACTTTGATAAAGCTGCAATGGACGAGTTCATGAAGAAATATTACATTGAAAATATTTGGTGTTTCTCTAAAGGTGTATGTCGAGATTTTTTTAAAGATGCAAGAGTGAGTACATTAGATGAGTTTTTTGGATGAGTTGAGTCCTTTCGAAGCCATTCCGTGCATCGATATAGAGGAATTAAAAACAGTTGACCCTTCATCGTTTTTCAACGATAGGTGTATGTCACTGAAAGAACTTTCATCTAAAAAGTTTATAGACTTTTATCAAGAACAAAGAAGAATGAGATATGGACACGAAGGATTACTTCCTTCCGAATACGTTCATGAATACCACAAGATTAAAAACGAATGGCAAAGGAAAGTTGCAACAGTAAGTGTTCGTGGAGACCTTGTCGTGATAGTACTAAAACACGTTCAGATGTTTCAACACATTTACAAACGACTGGAAGGATTACCAATAAGTGCAACACACAATCTTGACAATGAAGAATTGGTATTTGATGCACTCAGAGAAAATCTATGTAAAAAATTCTTGGGTAATGAACACGAATCATTGTGGATAGAAAAGAAAGGTTTAACACTAGACACTCGTTTTGAGACTTACAATTACTATTCTCATGTTGATACTAACATGGAAAAAATGAATAACAGGTGGAGAACTAAAAAGGGTGTTAATCGTTTACTTAAAGATACAACTCTTAAATGTAGAAAACTCACACAACCCGATATTGCAGTAGAACAAATTAACAATGCATTCTTAACTTGGAAGAGAGATGTTGAAAAAACTAAATGGTTGTCCAAAGGAATGGCAGATGCAATCACCAAGTATGATTATTGGAATGACCCTGCAGTAGAATATTATTTGTTTGAATATGGTTCTGTACCTGTAGGATTGATTGTGTACCTTTTAGTAAATGAGAAAATTGGGTATCAATTGGTAAATAAGTCTATTGACCATATGGTATATGAAGAAGATGTCGATGTACCTGATGAAGTTAGAAAAAGGATTGGTGCGTATATGCACTATGTGACAATGAAAGATTTACAGGAACGAGAAGTGGTAGATACTTTCGCAGGTGGAGCGATGGGAACTAGAAAAGCATCATTAGGAATCCACAAAGCAATTATGAACGACAGTTCATTTGGAGTAGAGATTTATGAAAGATAGAGAAAAGTATACAGATGTATTACACACTGAAACTATACATGGGGTTGATATAACCGTTCGAGAAACACAACAATGTGTTATCTTAGAATTTGATGGTGAGTTAAATCAAACATCACTGAAGAAAAAATATCCCCATGATTTACAAAAGACTTATGCTAAAGAAATGGTTCAAGTCATAAACTATAAACCCTTTCCTAATACACCTACAGTCACGCAACGTGCATTAGTTCTAGGAACTGGTGGTGGTGTCATTCCATCATACTTATATAGAAACACTCAGATGAATATCACCACTGTTGATATCTTTGACCTAAGACATATAGGAGAGACGTATTTTCATATGCCTAACGATGATGACAGGATTACTTGTGTTGTCAATGATGCATTCGAATTCGTAGACACTTGCACCACGCAGTACGATTACATTTTTGTTGATATATTTGGGCCAAGTGGAACACCACCTCAGTTCAAATCAAAACAGTTTTATGATAACCTAAATAGAATTAACAAAGGTTATATTGCATTCAACACATTCGTGACTCAAAGAAATTACGAAGAATACATGAAATTATTGAGAGACAACTTTGAAGATATTTACGAACAATACAAAAAATTGGGACGGTATAGCAAAAACCATATCGCATTTTGTAAATGATTGATAAACTATTTAATGAGGGGGTCTACAGAGTTGTAGAGAATCCCGATGACAAAACTGCAGCTGTAGAATTACAAGGTGGTGAATGGGATGGTCTAGTGTATCAGTACGGCGAAGTGCAATTGGAAGACGACAGACCTCATCTTAACTTCCAAAGAACAATTAGAAGAGTTCCACATGGAACTACAGCAAGTGAAGAGGGGATTAAAGAACTCATAAATAATGAGGAATTAAACAAACTGATGGGAGACATTTTGGTCGAACTCATCGAACATCAAGTGGAAAAGGAAAAAAATGAACAAAGAGATATTGAAAGAGCAGATTAAGAGACACGAGGGAGAAGTCCTCGAAGTTTATGCAGATTCACTAGGATATTTGACACTAGGTGTTGGACATCTTATTAAAGAAGGCGATGCAGAACATGGACAATCAGCAGGAACTCCAGTCAGTCAAGAAACTGTTGACATATACTATGAAATGGACTTCGACAAACACGTTGAAGAAACAATTCATGTGTTTGAATCAAAAGGTGGTTCAGACTTTTATGACCTACCCGAAGAAATTCAACATTGTTTAGTCAATATGACATTCAATCTAGGTGGAACTCGTTTCGGAAAATTCAACAATATGTGGAGTGCAGTTGTCGAAGGTGATTGGAAAAGAATGGCAGTTGAAATGGAAGACTCACGTTGGTTTAAACAAGTTGGTAGACGTTCTATCGAATTACAAGAATCAGTATTAAGTGTTTAGTTCAACAGAAATCAAGGCATTAAAACTCTTAGGTGGTGAAGTCATCATGGGATATGTGACGGAAGGAAAAGCGGGTAAAACTGTCACCATATCGGAAGCACAACTATTAGTTCAACAAATCGTTGATGGAAACATGGAAATCAATCTTGCACCATGGCTACCTTATGCAAGAGAATATAAATTTGTAATACCGAAGAGTCATATAGTCACAACCTTTAATGTGAGACCCAACTTGGAGACAAATTACAAATTAGCAACAGGGAATAAATAATTATGGCAGACTTACTAAGAGCATTAGAAAAGAAGTACGAAGGTGATATCGCAGTTCACACTGCAAACATTCAAGTGTATCAAGAGAACCCAAGTGGTATAGGTGAACATCCCGAAATTGTCCAAGCATTAGATGCTGAAGTTTCAAAACTTACAGATGCAATAGACAAACTAAAAGCAATAAAAGGATTACTACATCCGTCCGTAAAAACACTTGTAGAATAGTCCACTTTCTGTTATAATAACAGTATGGATTTTTATACTAATGTATGTCGTACTCGTGACAAAATACTCGTAAAGGGTTATCAAGGAAACAAACAACACATGGTCAAGGTCGCATATCGACCTAACCATTATGTGTTATCCAAAAAGGGCGAAACTGCATTTCGTTCACTTGATGGAAGACCACTAGAAGCAGTCAATCTTGACACCATGGGTGGTGCAAGAAAGTTCCGTGAACAATACAACCAAGTCGATGGATTTGAAATACATGGATATGACAAGTATATCTATACCTACATCGCAGAAAAGTTCCACGGAGATATTCAATGGGACTACAACAAAGTTAAAATTGCAACACTTGACATCGAGTGTGAATCTGAAAATGGATTCCCCGAACCAACTCTCGCAGAAGAGAAAGTCAACGCAATTACAATCAAACCATTTAGACACAACGCACATACCTTTGGTATTGGCCCATGGGATGATTGTCCTGCAAATGTTATCTACCATGAATGTAAGAATGAGGCATTCCTACTCGAATCGTTTATCAAATACTGGCGTAAAGAAAGTTTTGACGTAATCACTGGTTGGAATGTTGATGCATTCGATATGACCTATCTTTGTAATCGTGTTGATAAATTATTTGGTGAGGGTTCACACAAGAAGTTCTCTCCATGGAATATGTCAGATGTCAGAGACTATGTTAACAACTATGGTCAAAAGGTTATGGTGTTCAATCTCTATGGATTGAATGTGGTTGATTATATGCAATTGTATAGACAACGTACATTCGTCAATCAAGAATCATATTCCCTTGACCATATTTCACATATCGAATTAGACAAACAGAAGATTGACTATTCTGAATATGGAAATTTACATACACTTTACAAGAATAACTATCCTCTATATCTAGAATATAATGTCAAAGATGTGACACTGGTTGAAGACCTAGAAGATAAACTTGGTCTACTGGAATTGACTTTGACCATGGCTTACAATGCGAAGTGTAATTATAATGACACTTTTGGAATGGTTAAGTACTGGGAAACCATTATCTATAACTTCCTTAAAGAACAGAACATCCAAACACCACCACAAAAATTAGAACGAACTAAACATCATTCTATTGTTGGTGCATATGTTAAAGAACCTATTGTTGGTAAACACGATTGGGTCATGTCGTTTGACTTGAATTCCCTGTATCCACATATCATTATGCAATACAATATCAGTCCCGAAAAGATGATTAAGGGAGACCTTATGTCACTTAACATTGATAAACTATTGAATCGTGAACACGATTTGTCTGAACTTAAAGAACAGAACTGTACAGTCACACCCAATGGTGTAAAATTCACACGAGACTTACAAGGTTTCCTTCCCGAACTCATGGAGAAATTCTATGAGGAAAGAAAAGAGTGGAAGAAACGAATGATTGAATATCAGATTGAGAACGAGAAGTGTTCAGACCCTAAACGTAAACAAGAGTTATCCAAGTTAATCAAACGTGCATACAACAATCAACAGGTCAGAAAGATTGCATTGAATAGTGCTTATGGTGCTCTTGCGAATCAATACTTTGCATTCTTTGACCCGAACCTTGCAGAAGGGATTACTATGTCGGGTCAGATGATTATTAAAACTGCAGAGAACACTATAAACAAGTTCATGAATGATGTGTTAAAAACAGATGAAGATTATGTGATTGCAATGGATACTGATTCGATTTATGTGTCCTTTGATAAAATGGTACAGGAGATATTTCCCGAAGGTACACCCAAGTCGAAGATTGTAGATTTTCTAAATGAGGCTGGTCAACAAAGAATATTAGAAGTATTGACCGATGGATACGATGAACTCGCAGATTACACTAACGCATTCCAACAGAAGATGGTAATGGGTCGAGAAATTATTGCAGACCGTGGTATTTGGACTGCAAAGAAACGATATATCCTTAATGTACTGGATAATGAAGGGGTTAGACTCGCAGAACCTAAACTCAAGATGATGGGTATTGAAACTGCAAAGTCGTCAACACCTCAGTGGGTTCGTAAGAAATTGACCGAAGTATTAAAGGTTGTTATGAACGGAACTGAAGAAGAAGTATGGGACTTCGTAGAAACTGCACGAAAGGAATTTAGAAACCTTCCTGTTGAAGAGATTGCATCACCAAGAGGATGTAATAATCTTGCAAATTATTCTGATGGTACACACATTTATAGTAAAGGTACACCCATACACGTTAGGGGTGCATTACTGTATAATCATCTACTCAAGAAAAAGAACGTTCATAGAAGATATGAGAACGTTAAAAACAGTGACAAGATACACTTCACTTATCTTACAATACCTAATCCAATCAATGAGAATGTTATATCGTTTATCAACGTCCTTCCCAAAGAGTTCGAATTGAATGGATATGTTGATTATGATATGCAATTTGATAAGTCATTCATTGAACCCCTAAAAAACATTATCACTTTAATTGGTTGGAATGTTGAACCAGTTGCA
>ERZ1047821.221-NODE-221-length-48379-cov-150.197004_pt1 | contig 48379 bp, 48 predicted proteins | sample MGYA00383096_ERZ1047821 | MGnify/ENA primary metagenome ERZ1047821 (study PRJEB29581, sample SAMEA5548366) | metagenome | biome: marine; feature: coastal; material: water | depth 25 m | study: Short-term variability in the microbial, nano- and picoplankton... | reverse complement strand
CTAAAACGCAAACGTAATCATGGCTTTAGAGCTAGAATGAAAACTCGATCAGGACGTGCCATATTGAGTGCACGAAGAAAAAAAGGGCGTAAGCGCTTAGCAGCATAAATAAATGTCCAGCTCGCTCGCTCATAGTGTGCGTATTACGAATGCCAAAGAGTTCGCTCACGTCTTCAAAAAAGGCTTTCACTCCCAAAGTAAGTTCTGGAAAATAGTCGCTAATGACTCTGGCTATGGTTTCTCCAGACTGGGCCTTGCCATATCCAAAAAAGAATACAAAAGGGCAGTTGACAGAAACCTATTTAAACGCCTTGCTCGTGAAACTTTTAGAAATAATCAAGATAATTTAGACCACCTAGACTTTGTTGTAATGGCTAAAAAATCTAAGTCTAATAACAATAAAGAATTAACCCTGGATTTGATTACTCTTATGAAAAATGCTAAAAGGAAGGCAAAAACTCAATGAAATATTTGCTTTTACCGCTAATTAAGATTTATCAATGGCTTGTTAGTCCTATTTTAGGTAGTAACTGTCGTCATATTCCAACGTGCTCTGAATATACATTTGATGCTATCAAATATCATGGTGCGATAAAAGGGGTTGCCCTTGGAGCAAAAAGAATAAGTAAATGCCACCCATGGTCTGAAGCAAGCTTTGACCCAGTCCCAAAAAATAATTTAAAAATTTAATATTTTATGAATACTCAAAAACTCTTTCTCTTTATAGCAATCTTTTTAACAGCCTTCCTTCTTTGGGATAAATGGGAACTCACTCAAACGACTGATGAAAATGGTAACGTTATAACTCAAACCCAACTAGTTGAAAATAGCTCTTCAGGCGAAAAAACTGATATTCCTCTTGCAAGTGACGTTCCTGCTGCTGAAGTTTCAGTATCTGACGATTCAACTCCCTCAGTAAGCGAATCAAATTTTGATAGCAACTATACAACTGTTGTTACAGATCTTTTAACAGTTCAAATTTCTCATAAGGGTGGAACAATAATTAACGCCTACCTAAATGAATATCCAAACTCTCTAAACTCTGAAGATAAATTCCAGTTACTGAGTAACTCACCAGATAAGATTTTTCATGCACAGAGTGGATTAATTCCAGCAGAACAAATGCCTACTCACCAAGATGAGTACTTTTCTGCAAGGCAAGATTACTTTTTACAAGGAAATAATGAATTGATTGTCCCACTGACATGGGTCGGTGATAACGGGGTCAATGTTACTAAAAACTTTCATTTCAAGCCAAATAGTTATATTGTTGATGTCGATTACCAAATCAATAACAACAGTGCCTCTGATCAAATTGTCAGTAGCTATACCCAACTAGTCCATGGTGCAGCTCAAGAGTCTGGTGGCTTTATGATGGGCATGCAAAACTTTAATGGTGGCGCAATATACAATGACGAAGAAATCTTTGAAAAAATTGATTTTGAAGACTTTGATTCAACTCCCAAAACTACATCTATAGGTGGATGGGCTGCGATGATTCAGCACTACTTTTTTACCGCATGGATTCCTAATGAAAAAGAAAAACATACCTTCTCAACTAAATCAAGCAGAAATAACTATTTACTAACAACAGTAAACCCAAGCATAAGTATTGCTGCAGGCACTAGTGCTAATATTGGGAAAAATCAGCTCTATATTGGTCCCAAAGAGCACGTACGACTTGAACAATTGGCTCCTGGCCTAGACAAGACTGTTGACTATGGCTTTCTATTTATAGTTGCTAAGCCTCTATCAGTCTTCTTACACTGGATTTATAGTTTTGTTCAAAACTGGGCTATCTCGATAATACTAGTTACTTTAGCCATAAAACTTGCTTTTTATAAGCTTTCTGAAAAATCGTTTCGCTCGATGGCAGGAATGAAAAAACTTGCCCCAAGACTTCAAAAAATAAAAGAAACGTATGAGGGCGATAAACAGAAAATTGGTAAAAAAACAATGGAGCTATACAGAACTGAAAAAATCAATCCTGCCGCTGGTTGTCTTCCAATTCTAGTTCAAATTCCTGTATTTATATCAATCTACTGGGTCCTTATTGAAATGGTGGAGCTTCGTCAAACACCGTTCTTGTATTTACCTGACTTGGCTGCTAAAGATCCTTACTTTATCTTGCCACTTATTATGGGTGCATCAATGTGGTTCCAACAAAGACTTAATCCGCCTCCAGCAGACCCAATTCAGGCAAGAATAATGATGATGCTTCCAGTTGTATTTACCGTTTTCTTCCTTTGGTTCCCATCAGGACTTGTATTATATTGGGTTACCAATAACGTACTTTCAATTGCACAACAGGTCTATATCAATAAAAAAATTAACGGATAATTAGTACTCTATGAGCGGTCATGATAAAGCAATCGATGTTGCTAAAAATATTAAACTACTAGTCTTAGATGTTGATGGTGTCTTAACAGATGGTGGGATATATTTTGATGAGAATGGGATAGAACATAAAAAATTTGATTCGCAAGATGGTGTTGGTATTAAGCTACTGCAATTATCTGAAATTGAAGTCGCTGTAATTACAGCAAGAAGTACAAAATCTGTTGCTCATCGACTGAAAGGACTTGGTGTAAAACATTATTATCATGGCATCCTTGACAAAAGCATTGCTTTGAAAGAACTTACTAAAGAACTTTCAATCGACATGGGTGAGTCAGCTTATGTTGGTGATGATGTAATTGATCTACCTGCGATGACTAGAGTTGGCCTTCCAGTCGCTGTTGCAAATGCACATTCTTTTGTAAAAGAGAATGCACTTATGATTACAAATAGCAGCGGTGGTTCTGGAGCTGTCAGGGAAGTCTGCGACTTTTTGTTAAAATCTCAAAACAAATATGATGAATTAATGGCATCATTTTTAAAATGACTTCGTTTCAATCGGAATGTTATGAGGCTTTAAAAAAAATTCCTGCTGGCAATGTAATTTCATATGGAGGTCTTGCGGAAATGATTGGAAGACCCAACGCACATCGCGCAGTTGGCAGTGCAATGAATAAAAACCCATTTGCACCAGTGGTGCCATGCCATCGAGTTGTTAAATCAAATGGCGAATTAGGTGGCTTTGCGGATGATATCAGCATCAAAATAAAACGCCTTCAAAAAGAAGGCGTTCATGTATCAAACAATAAGATTGTTAATTTTCAGTCTGTACTCTTTAAATCAAACTAGCGCTTCTTCCCTCTCATCTTAGAGATCATTTGAAGCTGCATCATTGACTCAGCAAGTGCTGCTTGAGTAGTAGAAATATCCTGTTCTGTCTGAGAGCTAGACATAGCTTCTTCAGCACGCTTTTTCGCTTCGAGGGCTTTTGACTCATCTAAATCACCAGCACGAATAGCCGTATCAGAAAATATTGTAACCGTGTCAGGCTGAACCTCAATGATGCCACCAGAAACAAAAATAGATTCAACACCATTTTCAGTTTCAACTCTGACTTCACCAGGTTTAAGTGTACTTATTAAAGGAACATGCATAGGGTAAACACCAATCTCACCCATTGTAGCTGGAGCAAACACACACTTTGCCTCACCTGAGTATATCTCCTCAGTTGCGCAAACTACATCAACATGTATTACTGCCATTTATGATTTCTCCAATGCCTTTTTCTTAACTTCTTCAATAGAGCCTGTCATATAAAAAGCTTGCTCTGGCACAGCATCATGCTCACCATCAAGAATAGCCTTAAACCCTGAAATAGTATCCTTCAGAGAAACATACTTACCTGGCGCTCCTGTAAATACCTCAGCAACGAAGAAAGGCTGTGATAAGAATTTTTGAATCTTACGAGCTCGAGATACAGTCTGCTTATCTTCCTCAGATAACTCATCCATTCCAAGAATTGCAATAATATCTTTCAATTCTTTATAGCGCTGAAGTACGCCCTGAACTCCACGAGCCACATCATAATGCTCTTGACCAACAACTAGAGGATCAAGCTGACGCGAAGTTGAGTCAAGTGGATCAACAGCAGGATAAATACCAAGCTCAGCCACTTGGCGCGAAAGAACTACTGTCGCATCTAAGTGAGCAAATGTTGTTGCTGGTGATGGATCTGTTAAATCATCTGCAGGAACATATACCGCCTGAATAGAAGTAATAGAGCCTGTCTTTGTTGAAGTAATTCTCTCCTGAAGCGCACCCATTTCAGATGCAAGTGTTGGCTGGTACCCAACTGCAGATGGCATACGTCCCAATAGTGCTGATACCTCAGTTCCAGCAAGCGTATAACGGTAAATATTATCAATAAATAGAAGTACATCACGCCCTTCATCACGAAAATATTCAGCCATTGTAAGGCCAGTTAAAGCAACACGAAGTCTGTTTCCCGGAGGCTCATTCATCTGACCGTAGACTAACGATACCTTATCTAATACGTTTGAATCTTTCATCTCATGGTAGAAGTCATTTCCTTCACGAGTTCGCTCACCTACACCAGCAAATACTGAGTAGCCTGAGTGCTCGATCGCGATGTTACGAATAAGCTCCATCATGTTTACAGTTTTTCCAACACCAGCACCGCCAAACAATCCGACCTTACCACCTTTTGCAAATGGACAAACTAAGTCAATTACCTTAATGCCTGTTTCAAGTAATTCTGTAGCAGGGGCTAGTTCGTCGTATGCAGGCGCAGAGCGGTGAATTTCCCACTCAGCTTCTTGACCAATGTCACCGGCATTATCAATGGGCTCTCCAAGAACATTCATAATTCGACCAAGAGTTTTTGTACCGACAGGAACCGTAATAGCCTTACCAGTATTAGTCACCTCTAATCCACGTTGTAGCCCTTCAGAACCTCCCATTGCAATAGCTCTAACGACATTATCGCCAAGCTGTTGCTGAACCTCTAAAGTAAGGTTTGCTTTAGTAACATGAAGTGCGTTATATACCTTAGGTATTGCGTCAGATGGAAACTCGACATCGATAACAGCGCCAATAATTTGTGTAATTTTGCCTATACTCATTTGCTTTTCCTTATTTTAAATCTTTAAACAGCCGCAGCGCCCGCTACAATCTCAGAAATTTCCTGAGTAATAGCAGCCTGCCTTGCCTTGTTATAAATCAATTGAAGATCGTCAATCATATCTCCAGCATTTTCTGTAGCACTATGCATAGCTATCATTCTAGAAGATTGTTCGCAAGCAATATTTTCTACAATTCCTTGATAAACTAACGCTTCAATATAACGCACCAACAGAGCGCTAAGAGCACTCTCTGCATCTGGCTCATAAATATAATCCCAGTGGTGGTCCATACTTTCTTCTTCAGTAATCTCCATTGGGACAATCTGCTTAACAGTTGGGACTTGTGACATAGTACTCGCGAACCTATTGTACGCAATCATAATTTGGTCAATCTCACCAGCATCATAACGGTCCAGCATTACTTTAATAGTTCCTAAAAGATCATCAAACTGAGGCTTGTCTCCAATGTCAGTCAGTACAGCGTTTATCTTAAGTCCTGTATTCTTAAAAAATGAAGTAGCTTTTTTCCCGATAGTACAAAGCTCAACATCAACTTTATCAGATTGCCATGCTGCAATATCTTTTAAAAGACTTCTAAATAGATTTGTATTTAGGCCTCCACATAGACCTCTATCACTCGAAATAATAATAATTCCAACACGCTTAGTTTCTTCTGACGAAGTCATGTAGGGATGCTTGAACTCTGAATTAGCATGGGTTAAGTGTCCAATAACGTTAAGAATTTTTTCAGAGTATGGTCTTGATGCAAGCATTCTATCTTGTGCTTTTTTCATCTTAGATGCTGCAACCATTTCCATAGCCGAAGTAATCTTCTGAGTATTTTTAATACTCGCTATTTGGGTCCTAATTTCCTTGCCTACTGCCATCTCTTTCTACCAAGTATTATTAGCTTTAAAGTCATCAATAGCTGCTTGAAGTTTTGCCGCAATATCATCATTGTAATCGCCAGATTCATTAATAGAATCCATCAAATCTTTTTGACTTGTATTCATATATGCTAAGAGTGCTGCCTCAAATGCCACAACTTTGTTTGCCTCAACATCATCAAGTGCGCCTGAGTTTGCAGCAAAAAGCGAAGTTGCAGTTTCAGCAACATTTAATGGTGAATATTGTGCTTGCTTCATTAACTCTGTTACGCGTATTCCTCGATCAATCTGTGCTTTAGTTTCAGCATCTAGATCAGATGCAAACTGAGCAAAGGCGGCCAATTCACGATACTGTGCAAGGTCAAGACGAATACTACCGCCTAATTTCTTAATGGCTTTAGTTTGAGCTGCACCACCAACCCTTGATACCGAAAGACCAGCATTAATCGCAGGACGAATTCCTGAATTAAATAAATCTGTTTCTAAGAAAATTTGACCGTCCGTAATTGAGATTACATTTGTTGGAACAAATGCTGAAACGTCTCCAGCTTGAGTTTCAATAATAGGAAGCGCAGTCAATGAACCTGTCTTACCTTTTACCTCACCATTGGTTGCTTTTTCAACATACTCAGCATTAACTCTTGATGCTCTTTCTAATAGACGAGAGTGGAGATAAAATACATCACCTGGATATGCTTCACGTCCTGGTGGGCGTTTTAAAAGAAGCGATACTTGACGATATGCCCAAGCTTGCTTAGTTAAATCATCATAAACGATTAGTGCATCTTCGCCACGGTCTCTGAAATATTCGCCCATTGCGCATCCAGCGTAAGGAGCAATATATTGAAGGGCTGCAGAGTCAGAAGCTGACGCAGCAACAATAATTGTATGCTCTAATGCACCATGCTCCTCAAGCTTACGAACAACAGTAGCTATAGAAGATGCTTTTTGTCCAATCGCAACATAAATACATTTAACACCAGTGCCTTTCTGATTAATAATCGCGTCAATTGCAACAGCAGTTTTTCCAGTCTGACGATCACCAATAATTAGCTCTCGCTGGCCACGTCCAATTGGCACCATGGCATCAATTGCCTTAATTCCAGTTTGAATTGGCTGATCAACTGATTGTCTTTCAATAACACCAGGAGCAACTACTTCAATTGGGCGAGTAACAGATGTTTTTATCTCCCCTTTACCTTCTAGATCAACTCCAAGAGGATTAACAACACGACCAAGAAGCTCATTACCAACTGGGACTTCCATAATTCGATTTGTACACTTCACAGTGTCACCTTCTGAAATATGAAGGTAGTCACCTAATACAACTGCACCAACAGAATCTTGCTCAAGGTTAAGTGCCAATCCAAAAGTATTTCCTGGAAACTCTAGCATCTCGCCAAACTGAGCATCTGCTAAGCCATGAATACGAACGATTCCATCACTTACACTAATTACTGTTCCTTCTGTACGCGCTTCAGCTGAAAAGTCAAAGCCCTCTATTTCTTTTTTAATTAAATCACTGATTTCAGAAGCGTTTAATTGCATACCAAACCTCTCTATATAAAATTAATTTACAGACAAAGAGACACTTAGCGCATCTACTTTAGCCTTAACTGATGTATCAATTACCTTGTCGCCTTCCTTGATAATGACGCCGCCTTTAAGTGTCAAATCAATTTCAGTTTCAACTGATACGGTTGTTTTGTGTTTATTTGTCAAATCCTCTACGATTGCTTTTTGCTCTGCTTCACTAAGCTCATATGCACTAATAACTTTGAAGTTCTTACTCTTATTAGCATTAGAAACCTCGGAATCAAAAGCATAAGCTATACTGCTAATTGCACTCGAACGATCATTATTCAAAATAAGATTTATAAAAGCAGCCTCTTGTTTACTAAGTTCTTTTGAAGTCATCCTTAAAATTAAAGCAGAAATCAAATCAAATTTTTGATCTTTACTTTTACTTGGAGATGCAATGAAAGTCTTTGTATTCTTATCAGCTATAATCGCCGAAGCTGTCGCTAAAAAGTCACTCCATCCTGAGACAGAATTACTTTGTTGAGCAATTTCAAAAATCGCTTGAGCGTATGGCTTTGCAATTGTTGATAATTCCATCGTCTTAGCCTATAGTGATTGAGACAGCTTAGAAAGCATATCTTTATGTGCTTTAGAATCGACTTCTTTATCCAAGACTGAATTAACACCCTGCATAACCAAAGTTGAAACTTGATTTTTAAGCTCGTTACGTGCTTTCACAACTTCTTGGTCAAGTTCAGACTTAGCGTGCGCTTTAATCTTATCGGCCTCTTCAGAAGCCGTGCCTTTAGCTTTATCAATCATTACATTAGCTTGTTTATCCGCGTTTGCAATAATTTCAGCAGCTTGGGTTTTAGTGCTCTCTATAAGATCTTCAGCATTTTTCTGCGCTAATGCATGCTCTTCTTTTCCAAGCTCTGCTGCCTTTAATCCATCTTCAATAGCTTTTTTGCGTGCAGCCATAGCCTCAACTAGTGGAGGCCAAACAAACTTCATGCAGAACAGCACAAACATGGCAAACATAATTGTTTGCCCAATGAGCGTAAGGTTAATGTTCATAGCTTAATACCCTTAATTATTAAAAGAATACAATTTATCCAGCAACCGCAAACAATATATACATTGATATACCAACTGCGATCATAGGTACCGCGTCTACAAGGCCCATAACGATAAACATTTGAGTTCTTAACATTGGAATAAGTTCCGGCTGACGTGCGGCACCTTCAATGAATCTAGCGCCAAGAATACCGATACCTACAGCAGCGCCTAATGCGCCTAAACCCATCAAAATAGATCCTGCTAAAAATAATATACTTTGTTCCATTTTTTACTCCTACTTATAAAAACTATTTAAAAAAAATTAATGCTCTTTTTGGTGCGCCATATCCATATATACAATTACTAAAGTCATAAAGATAAATGCCTGTAGTAAAACAATTAAGATATGAAAAATAGCCCACGGTAAAGACAGGCTCCACTGAATCCAGAATGGCAACAGTGCGATTAGAATAAAGATCATCTCACCTGCATACATATTTCCAAATAAACGTAGTGCAAGAGAAACTGGCTTGGCCAGTAAGTTCACCCCTTCTAAAAAGAAGTTAAAAGGCAACATCCATTTACCAAAAGGATGGAGCGTTAGTTCGCCTACAAATCCACCAAGGCCTTTTTCTTTAACACTGTAGTAAAGAATCAATATGAAAATACCAATAGACATTCCAAATGTTGCATTAGGATCAGTCGTTGGAACCACTTTCAAATATTCAACACCCATTGCTGCAAAAAGTGAAGGAAGCCAATCAACAGGAACTAAGTCCATTGTATTCATTAGAACAATCCATATAAATGTTGTTAGCGCAAGTGGCGCAACCATTGGATTTTTCCCACTAAATGAACCACGAACGTTTTCGTCAATAAAGTCGACAATACTTTCCACAAAATTTTGAAATCCGCTTGGTGCATCTATAGATGCTTTCTTCGCAGCCCTAGCAAAAAAGAATAAAAAAAGCGCGCCTAAAACAAAAGAAAAGCCAAGAGTGTCGACATGAAAAGCCATGAAACCCATCTCTTTAGCTTCTGCAGCACTATGAGCAAACCCCCAATGACCATCAGGGAATTCTCCGTAAGTTAAATTTTGAAGATGGTGCTTAATATAAGCGCCAGATGTTAATTCACCACTTGCCATTATTTTTGCCTTAACCTATCTAATATAAAACCTACTTGACCCACTACCATACTCAAACAGAGAGCTGCAGGATCAAGTCCTAACAAACCAAGTCCAATCAAAGCTAATAGGATTAGGGAAAGTGTTCTAACAACACTACTATTTATCGCCATCCTAAAGCTTTTTTGTGCATCTGCATCAACTAATGCTTCTTGTTTATCTGTATACCAATTGAAAATTAAGGTATTGCTTAAACTAACTGCGGCCCCATACAAGGCTGCAAAAACAAAACCATTAATGGTATAAAAAATAACAACTAAAGCGAGTAGAAAGTATTGAATAAGTGAGCTTACTGATTTCACTTGCTTCTAACCACCCTGACTGTGCACAAACGCAATATTATACAATTTAATGTTTAATAGTCAAGCGCTCCAAATGGAAAAAATCTAGCTTCAAGTTAAAAAAAAATTCAACTTAATAAAGAGTATATTTTGATAAGCACGAAGAATACGCTCAAGAACCTGAGTCAATCATTTCCTCTGCGGCTATTCTGGTTTTATGACTAATTTCAATTCCACCCAGTATTCGTGCAACCTCATCAGCCCTTTCTTTCTTGCTAAGGTTTGTTACACTTGTGTAAGTTAGTCCATCTTTTTGAGTCTTTTCAACCTTTATATGATCTTTGCCTTGGGCTGCAACCTGTGCTAGATGAGTTACACAAATGATTTGATATTTTATTGAAAGTTTTTTTAACATTTGACCAACAATTTCAGCAACTGACCCACTAATTCCAACATCAACCTCATCAAAAACTACGCATGGTATCAGCTCGGTATTAGTGCCTGAAACTGAGAGTGCCAAAGAAATCCTAGACAGTTCACCGCCTGAAGCAACCTTATTGAGTGGCTTAAAATCTTGTCCTACATTGGTTTTAACTTGAATACTAACATCCTCAACACCATTTAACTTAACCTCTGAACCTGGCGGCCCAACTTTAAAGATAATTTCACTCCCCGGCATTCCAAGATTTTGCATTAGAAGAGTGACCTCTTTAGAAAGTATTTTGCTGGCCTTTTTTCTCTCTTGTGTAAGTATTTTCGATTTGGAAAAATATTCTTTTTCAAACTTTCCTAGCTCTTGATGCATTTTGCCTAAAGCTTCGCTAGATGAACCCATATCCCTAACTTTTTCTTCGAGTGATTTCTGAGCATCAACTAACTCAGTAATTTGGCAATTATGTTTTCTTCCCAGACCATGTAGCAGCGTAATTCTCTCACTTAGCTGAGTTAAATTATCCTCTTGATTACTAATTTTACTCAGATAATCAGTTAAGTCATAAACGCTCTCCTGAACTTGCAATTGCGCACTAGAGATTAGTTCTCTTATATCATCAAGACGAGAATCGAGCTTTATTGATTGATCCAATAAACTTTCACTTTCAATAAGAATATTATTAACGCCAAGATCATGATTCAATGAATTTAAAATCTTTGATATTTTTTCTATAAGTTGACTTGAATTAACAGATGCTTTGTAATCATCTTCAATATTATTTACCTCTTCCATGTTAATTTGAGCCTGGTTTAGCTCATCAATTTGGTGCATTAGTAAGTCTTTTTGCGAAGAAAGAAGTGAGCTTTCAGCGCTGAAGGCCTCTATTTTATTTTTTACATCATGGTAGTCGCTATAAGCATCATTAACTTCATCACACAGACCTTGAGATCTTGCAAAGTCATCTAACAAAATTCGATGATGGTTAGTTCGCAATAAAAGTTGATGCTCATTTTGACCGTGCATATCAATTAGATAACTTCCTATATCACTAAGGATCGACAAAGGCACTTTTCTACCATTTACATATGAACGAGACTTTCCATCTAAAACAATGACTCTTCTGAGAATACATTCAGCATCATTTTCTAAATCTTGACTCTCAAGATAAGATTTTAGCTTTGTGTTTGACCGTACACTAAATGAGGCGGTAATTTCTGCTTTGGCCGCACCATTTCTAACTAAAGATGCGTCAGAACGGCCACCAGCAACAATCTTTAACGCTTGAATAAGTATTGACTTTCCAGCTCCTGTTTCACCTGTAATAACTGTCATGCCAAACTTAAACTCTATATTTAACTCTTCAACAACAACTAGGTTTTTAATATTCAGGTGCTCAAGCATGCTTTTAGTTTGTTAAACCTTTTGACCCCAGTGAAGTTTTGAACGAATAATCTCAAAATAATCATAGCCCTTAGGATGAATAAGGTGAACAAAATTACTGTGTCTTTTAATTCTCAACGAAACGCCTTCAGATGCAGAAAGAGAAGATTGAGCGTCAAAACTTATTGTTGCTCTGTCGTCACAATCTAATAGGTTAATCAACACCTCACTTTCTCCATGAAGAATGAACGGTCTATGGCTCATCGTGTGCGGACTAATTGAAACCAGACAGATTGCATTTGTGCTTGGATGCATAATTGGCCCACCGCTTGATAGTGCATATGCAGTCGATCCTGTTGGGGTTGTTATGATAATTCCATCAGCTCTTTGGTTATTAACAAAGTCATCATCAACGTATAGCTCAAACTCTATCATTCTTGGAGTTGCATTCCGATGAATAACCGCCTCATTAAAGGCAAGATGACGAGATAAAACTTTCCCATTTTTCTCTACTTGACAACTTAGAAGAGCTCTTTGCTCTTTGATATACTCGCCATTTACGATTTCACTCACTACTGTAGACATAGAGTCAACTGAAACATCGGCTAAAAAGCCAAGTCGTCCCAAATTGACACCAAGAATAGGAATATTAAAATCCACGTAGGTTCTTGCAGTATTAAGAATAGTGCCATCACCGCCAACAACGATTATTAAATCAGCTTCACTTTCAAACTTCTCTTGGTCCTGTAAAAAATTAACACCAAGGTCCTTAAGAAGAACTCCAAGCTCCAAAGCAGTTTTTTGACTGGTAAAATCATTTGGTTTACAGATAACGCCGACAGAATTAAACATAGGCCTTGAAATATTCTAAAGAGTAACTAAATATCACATTAAATATACATTAGTTTGGTAGGACAATGACAAAAAAGAAAGAACAAAAAACTCAAAAAAACACTTCTAATAAAGCTAAAGATGAGATATCGGACATCTCAAAAACTGAAGACTTAGAGTCTCAACTAGAAGAAGCCCAGCAATCTGCAAAGGATAATTGGGATAAGCTTCTGCGCTCTCAAGCTGAAATGGAAAATCTTAAAAGAAGAACTTCTAAAGACTTGGAGAATGCCCACAAATTTGCGCTTGATGGCTTTGTTAAGGCACTTTTAGAGGTCAATGATTCACTTTCAATGGGGCTAAAGTCTGCACAAGATGAAAAAGCTACCTTAGAAAATACTATCGAAGGTCTTGAGCTTACCAACAAGGTGTTCAGCTCTACACTAGCAAAATTTGGCGTAGAAACAGTCAACCCTGTCGGTGAAAAATTTAATCCAGAGCTTCATGAAGCTGTAACAATGGTTCCAATGCCTGACAATAAATCCAACACTGTGCTAGAAGTTATTCAAACTGGATTTACCCTTAATGGCCGTTTAGTGCGTCCAGCATTAGTCATTGTTGTTCAGTAGAAATACACTAAAAAGTCCAATAAATTCATGTTAATTAGCATTTTTGTATTATAAACTGACTTTTTAATACAAAAAATAACAAAAAAAGTGTATTTAATCAATAAAAAGGCTTTTTTTACTACCTTTTATGCATTTTTTATTAAAAAATGATCATTTTATTCAAAAATACTTAAAAAAAACTATATTTATTAGTTTTTTATTAACAAAAGAACGAGCATATAGTTACTTGACATACAAGGTTTAATACACTATATTTCCTCATACTCAAGTCGGCAGGCAGTGAGACAAAAAGGTGTGTGCCCTGAAGGTTGATATACTATTACCAGCAAAAGCTACCTTATGAGTGACTTGAGAACGAACAATCTAAACAATTCAACCAGTCTTTTTGACAAAGATGGTACAGCCTATAATGTTTTTGGAGAGCGGGGCCCATACTTAATTTTTGTTCATGGGGTTGGCATGTCTGGTGAAATTTGGAAGCCCCAAGTAGAACATTTTTCTTCTAATTATAGAGTAGTCACATATGACTTTCTTGGACACGGCCAAAGCCAAACCCCAAAAACGCCTCCTTGTATAGAGGATTATGTTAAGCAGCTCAATACGCTCGTTAAAACAATTAATGTGTCTAATTTCTCTTTAGTTGGCCACTCTATGGGTGCACTGATAAGTGTCGCTTTTAGCCTTAAGTATCCAAAAAAAGTGAACGCCCTAATTCCATTAAACATGGTATATAAGAGAAGCAAAGGTGCTCAAAATGATGTACTAAACCGTGCAAACATAATTTTAAAAACAGGTGAAATAAACAATATTGACCAAACCCTAGATAGATGGTTTAAGAACAATACAGAAAATCATCAAATACAAAGGATAAGGAAAGTACGTCAGCTTTTGTCTGAAGCTTCACCACAAGGCTATGGAAACGCTTACCGATTATTTGCTGAATCTGATCGTCATTTTGAAAATAAACTTTCAGAACTTAGAGTGCCTGTTCTATACTTAACTGGGAGCGAAGATCCAAATTCAACCCCAGAAATGTCAAACAAAATGGCTAATGAGTCTCCTCAAGGCCGCTCTGTCAGTATTGATAATGAAGCACATATGATGGCATATATTGCACCAGAAAAAATCAACCCAGTAATAGAAAACTTTATAAAGAAAAGTGAATGAATAAACAAGACAAAACTAGAGAATTAAGGTTAGCATTAGGGTCTTTCCCTACAGGGGTAACTGTTGTAACCTGTCTTGACTCAAATAATAAGCCACTGGGCTTTACTGCTAATTCATTTACATCTGTCTCTCTAGACCCTCAACTAATCTCAATTTGTATTGATAAAGGTTCCTTTAATATCGACTCTTTTTCAAAAGTTAAGCACTTTGCAGTAAGTGTTCTCTCTGAAGAACAACAGTCTATCTCGACAACATTTGCAACGCCAAATGAAGATCGTTTTAAAAATATTAATTGGGAATCGTCAAACACTGGAAGTCCAATAATAAGTGGCGCTGTAGCATGGTTTGATTGTAACACTGAACAAGCTATAAACGCCGGGGACCACTTAATTTTAATTGGTAAAGTGGTCGCCTTTGACAGCAGTCCAAAAACTCCTTTAATGTATCTTAGAGGAAATTATGTAAATCTTGGGCTAGAGCAAAAGATGTTGCTTGCGATGGAAAACAAAAATACAACAATCATTGTTGGAGCCATAATTGAGTGGCGTAAAAAAGTGCTCCTACTTCAAGATAAGTCAAATGGTTTGCTTTACTTTCCATCGGACTCAAGACTTGGCCATATGGATGACAAAAATAGTCTCCTTGGAAGGCTAAAAAATCTAAATATCTCAATCAATGAGCACTATCTTTTTTCAGTTTTTGAGAATACTGAAGAAAAAGCTAGCCTCATATATTACCGTGCCCAACTAAAAGAGGAGTCGAAAGCCCTAGAAGAAGATTTTTATGACTTTGACTCTATTCCGTTTGACAAACTTACTGATGAAGCGAGTAGAATAATGCTTAAACGTTATATTAAAGAGAGAGAATTAAATGCTTTTGGTATTTTTGTTGGCAAAGAGAGTGAAGGTAAGGTAGAAGCTTTAAGTAAAACTAATCAAAATTTATAGGAACTGTTGAAATGGATTTTTCTTTATTTGCTCACATGGAAAGAATAGACGAAGAACAGACTCAAAAGCGTTTGTATGAAGAGTTTGTCGAGCTATGTCAAATAGCGGACAAGTCAGGATTTAAAACAATATGGAATGGAGAACATCATGGTATGAACTTTACCATTGCCCCAAATCCATTTGTTAATCTTGCTGACTTGGCAAATAAAACTAAGAATGTTAGGCTTGGAACTGGCACAATTGTTGCCCCTTTTTGGCACCCTATCAAACTTGCTGAAGAAGCAGCAATGACAGACATTATTTCTGGCGGTCGACTCGAACTTGGTATCGCTAGAGGGGCATATTCTTTTGAATATGATCGACTAGCTGATGGAATTGATCCATTTTCTGCTGGTAACACATTAAGAGAAATTGTTCCGGCTATTAAAGCGCTCTGGAGAGGCGACTATTCCGGTGAAGGTGAACACTGGTCCTTTCCAAAAACCACTAGCTCACCCAAACCTCAGCAATCTCCTAGACCGCCAATTTGGATTGCAGCTAGAGATCAAAACTCACATGATTTTGCTTTAAAAGAAGGGTGCAACGTTCAAGTAACCCCTCTTTGGCTTGGCGATGAAGAGGTCATCTCGTTGATGGAAAAATTTAACATAGCTTGCAAGAAATATGAAGATATTAAACGGCCAAAAATAATGGTTTTACGCCATACATTTGTTGCTGAAACCGAAGAAGAAATTTCTCAAGGTGCTATAGATATTTCACGATTTTATTGCTATTTTGGCGCTTGGTTCAAAAATGAAAGGCCTGTTGAGCAAGGTTTAATTGAAAGGCTTACTGAAGAAGAAATGTCAAAACTCGAAATGTATTCTCCAGAAAATATGCGTAAAAATAGCATTATAGGAACTCCTGAAGAAGTGATTAATCGCATCAAGCTTTGTGAAGATCTTGGTTATGATGAATATAGTTATTGGATTGACAGCAGCATGGACTTTGAAACAAAAAAGAAATCACTTCAGCTTTTTATTGACAAAGTTATGCCTGCATTTAACTAAATAGGACGAGTGATGAAACATTTTAAACACTACATTAATGGCGAATTCAGTGATGGTTCAGAACAATTTGAAACTTTGAACCCAGCAAATGGTAAGCCATGGGCTTCATTTCCTGCTGCATCAGAGCAAGAGTCAAACTTAGCAATTGAGTCTGCACACGCTGCACTCTACAAAGGCCCCTGGTCGAAGCTGACTGCAACACAAAGAGGCAAGCTAATTCACAAGCTTGGAGATTTAATTGCTGAACATGCGCCAGAACTTGGTGATCTTGAAACACAAGATAGTGGCAAACTAGCCGTTGAAACTCGTGCTCAATCAAGTTATGTAGCAGACTATTATTATTATTATGCAGGCTTAGCAGACAAAATCCAAGGCGAGGTCCTTCCAATTGATAAGCCTGATATGCAAGTATTCACAACCCGTGAGCCTATTGGTGTAGTTGTTGCTATTGTTCCATGGAATGCTCAGCTTTTCCTTTCAGCTACGAAGATAGCACCTGCATTAGCTGCAGGTAATACTGTTGTAGTCAAAGCTTCTGAGCAAGCGCCTGCGGCACTATTTAAATTTGCCGAGTTGGTTGACAAAAGCGGATTTCCTCCAGGAGTAATTAATATAATCACTGGCTTTCCTGAGCCTTGTGGTAGAGTTTTAACTACGCATCCTAAGGTTGCAAGAATTGCGTTTACGGGGGGCACAGAAGTAGCTCGACACATTATAAGAAATAGTGCTGAAAATTTTGCTCATGTAAGCTTAGAGTTAGGCGGAAAGTCACCAATGATTATATTTGAAGACTGCAATATTGATGGAGCTGTTAATGGGATTATTGCCGGCAACTTTGGCGCATCTGGCCAAAGCTGTGTTGCCGGATCGCGTGTATTCATTCACAGATCAATTCACTCACAAATAATTGAATTAGTTAAAGAGCGCGCTAAGAGCATTGTTGTTGGAGATCCATTAGACAGCAAAACTCAGGTTGGACCGCTTGCAACCCAACATCAGGTTGAAAGAGCTTCTGAAGTTGTCCAAAGCTCAATTAAGCAGGGAGCCAATTTGGTTTTTGGTGGAAACAAGCCGAGTCAAAATAAAGAAGGCTGGTATTTTGAGCCGACTCTTCTAGACTGCCCTGATCAAGAATTTGATTGTGTTAAGACAGAGCTGTTTGCACCTGTTATTAGTGTTATTGCTTTTGATACTGAAGAGGAGGCTATAGCTATGGCTAATGACTCAGACTATGGCCTTGGATCAGGAGTTTTTACTGAAAATTTATCAAGAGCTCATCGTGTTAGTTCAAAAATTCATTCAGGGATTGTTTGGATAAATACTTATAGAGCAATCTCACCTATATCGCCTTTTGGTGGGTTCAAACAAAGTGGCGGAAGTCGTGAAGCTGGAATTGATGCGATTCATGAGTACACCCGCACTAAAACAACATGGATAAATACCTCGTCAGAACCTATGAGTAATCCCTTTATAATGAGGTAGAAATTTTTAAATTATTGGCGCAAGTGGAGTAAAAAATGGATAAAAAATTATTTGAATTAGGCTTATCTAAGAGAAAGGCAACCCTAGGGAAAGAATATGTTCAAAAAAACTTAGATGCTGCTGATGACTTTAACGAAGACTTTCAGAAACAAATGACCGAATGGTGCTGGGGCTTTGGGTGGGGAGATGATACCATTGATGAAAAAACAAGGTCAATGATGAACCTCACCATGCTTGCTGCACTTGGCAAAATGGATGAGTGGGAAATACATCTAAAAGGAGCACTAACAAACGGTGTAAGTAAAAATGAAATCAAATCAATTCTTCATGTCATTGCAATATACTGTGGCGTACCCCAAGGTGTAGAGTGTTTTAAAGTTGCAAGAGGAGTTTTAGAGCAAGCTGGTGAAATCTAACTTTAAGGATTAAACTCTAGTTTTTTAACTTTTTTGAGGAAGTTATAGCTACACCAAAAGAGATTAGAATAACGCCAGCTATTGAAATGAAACTAATTTCTTCTCCAAACAAAAACCAAGCCTGAATCGCCACCAGGGGCGCAATTAAATAAAAATAACTTCCAACACTTGCAGCTGCTCCCTGTTTGATCATTGTCATTAATAATAAAATCGCTCCAACTGAAAGAGCAAGCACCTGCCAAGCCAAAGTTAGTATAAAAGGCTTTGTCCAACTTACCTCTCCAGTTTCAAATATCGACACAATAAAAATACAGAGCACGAGCGCACTAAAATATTGAATCCATGTCCCGCTAATCAAGTCCATGTTATTGCAAAAACGCTTCTGATAAACTGCTCCAATAGAAATTCCAAATAGCGAAGCTATTACCGCAAATACAGCCCAAATTGGAAACCCATCAAAAGCCAATTCTCTACTCAAATCCAGCCTTTCAAACAATACTAGATACAAACCCAGTAAACCAATAATGAGGCCAATCCATTGCCTTTTTGAAACATGTTCTTTTAAAATAGCGCCAGCCATGAGCGCCATACCAAGCGGCTGTAAACCAATAATCATAGCACTGAGTCCGGCTGGCATTCCCCATTTAATAGCTTGAAAAACACCCCCCAAGTAGACACCGTGTATTAAAGCTCCTACTACCATCAAATGAAAAACCTCCATTTTAGAGCTTGGCCAGCGGCTTTTTTTGACCCTTATAACAATAAGTAATAATAAGAGCGTAAATATAAAACGATATAGCAACAGCGTAAAAGGCTCAGCATATGGTAATCCAAATTTGGCTGCTAAAAATCCAGTACTCCAAATCCACACAAAAATCCATGGAATAACTTTAGGGCTTAGAGTTAGAATACTCATTATTGATATTGAGGTGACATCTTTTATGTAGGTTTTATCTGTAATTTGTTTTACTATTTTTTAAGATAATTTTATACAGAAAAGATCCTAGCTATAAAGAAACCCAACTTGAGAGAAAACATGATTAGACTATAATTGACGCTAACAATTCTAATTTAAATTTTATGAAAAATTTTTGTCTTTTTTTTCTTTTATTATTACTGAATATTGTTTCTCAAACATCAGCAGAAACAAATACAGTTTTAAATAATCAAAGCCAATCTACTGATGCAAGCTCTTCCTCTTCAATTCTGGATAGTGGCAGTTTAAAAGAAGTAGATCGGCCTCTTCCAGTCAATGAGGCTTTTGAGTTAAGTGCTGTCTTAAACGATGCCAATTCACTTACTGTGAGATGGAACACTAAAGAAAACTACTATCTTTATAAAGACAAAATCTCTTTTGCTATTGAAGAAGCATCAATTAAAAATACCGTCTTTCCAGAGGCGACCATAAAGAATGATGAATTCTTCGGCGAAGTCAGTGTTTATAACGCTCCTTTAGAGATTCAAATTGAGCTTGATAATGTGCTCAAATCTTATGTAATATTAACCGTTGAACATCAAGGATGTTGGGAGGGTGGAGTATGCTACCCACCTCAAGTTGATAGGCTCAAAGTTAGCTCCAAGAGCGCAGAACGAATCCCTGTTTCCTTGAGTACTCCAGTAACAGACTCAGAAAAAATAACCTCTGAAAAATTCCAAAAAGGGGGCGTTGCTTTATTTTTAGCTGCCTTTTTAGCTGGCCTAGCCTTGTCTTGGACGCCATGTGTTTATCCAATGGTGCCAATTTTGTCAGGAATTATTATTGGTCAGAAAGAGACTCCTAGTAACCTTAATGCTATCTTAATGTCTATTACATTTGTTTTCTCAATGTCTCTAGCTTATGCACTAATTGGAGCTTCTGCAGGTTACTTTGGCGCTGGAATAAACCTTCAAGCAATAATGCAAACTCCCTGGGTTTTAGTTGTTTTCAGCTTAGTTTTTGTTTTTCTTGCACTCTCAATGTTTGGTCTTTATGACATTCAACTTCCGTCAAAAATTCAAACTAAGCTCACAAATCTGAGTAATGCACAATCGGGTGGAAGCTTCATTGGAGTGAGCATAATGGGCTTTCTTTCTGCATTAATTGTAGGACCATGTGTCACTCCATTTCTTGCAACTGCATTAAGCTATGTTATAGCTGGCGGAAGCGCCGCCAAAGGTGGTGCGAGTCTATTTGCAATGGGCCTCGGAATGGGTGTTCCGCTGATTATCATTTGTGGTTGGGGCGTTAATGCACTTCCAAAAGCAGGGCCGTGGATGGAAAACGTCAAACGAGTTTTTGGGTTTACAATGATAGCTATTGCGCTATATCTTTTAGATCGAATTTTAAATCCTCTTTTATCGTTAATTCTTTGGGCTCTGTTATTTACGATAGCTCCGATCATGCTTGGGGTTTTCAAAAATCTAAATAAGTCAATTAACCTTCTAGGCATATTATTGAAGCTTCTGTCTCTAGGCTTTTTGGCATATGGGTTGATGCTATGGGTTCTAGTTTCAAAAGGAAGTGGTGATATTCAGCAACCTCTTGATTCGATTATTTATGGTGACAAAATCGATGCATCAAATAGTGTGGAATTTCAAATAATTGAAAACGAAGAACAGCTCAATAATTTAATTTTAGGTACTGGTGACAATAACAAAGTACTCATAGTGAAATTCTATGCCGAATGGTGTATAGCTTGCAACAAGCTAGAAAGAGTGGTTTTTACAGACACTCTTGTCAATGAGGCGCTTAAAGACTCCCTAACTTACACAGCTGACGTCACAAATAATAACAGTTTTAGTCAAACAGTTTTGTCAAGGTTCTCTCTTGTTGGTCCGCCAGCAATTTTATTTTTCAAGGGTGGAAAGGAATTGAGAGCGCAAAGAATTATTGGCGAGATGAGTGCAACTGAACTAACAAAACATTTAAATGGCTTAGATTCACTATAAGCTAATTCCCTCTAAATGCCTCTAAATGTAGCTATTTTTTGCTATGTAGATGGTAAAATACACAATCTTAATACTTAATAAATAATCATATCTACAGGCTTATTCGTAATATTTCTAAGCCAAAACATGTACTTACGACATTTATAGCTCATGGGCTAAATTTATACATTTAAGTTTTAAATAACAGTTAACAAAAAAATTGGAGCGTCAATGGATATTCGAAAAGTTAAAAAATTAATGGAGCTTCTGGAAGAATCTGGAATGTCAGAAATTGAAATTAAAGAGGGAGAAGAGTCAGTAAAAATCTCAAGATATGGTAACTCGCCAGCTCCAGCTCAGCTGCCAGTTCAATCTTTTGTTCAGCAGCAAGCTCCCACAAGTCAACCGCCCTCCACAGAAACAACAAGCACACCTGAACAATCTCAAGTAAAGGGCCAGTCTGTAACATCTCCGATGGTTGGAACGTTTTATTCCGCCCCATCTCCAACAGCAAAGGCATTTGTATCAATTGGGCAAAAAATAAATCAAGGCGACACTATTGGAATTATTGAGGCGATGAAAATAATGAACCAAATAGAAGCCGACCAATCTGGAACAGTGGTTGAAATTCTTGTTAAAGATGGTGAAGCAGTTGAATTTGGACAACCACTGATAATTGTAGAATGAGTTCTATAAAAAAAGTTTTAATAGCAAATCGTGGTGAAATTGCTTTACGGATTCTCAGGGCCTGTAAAGAACTTGGCATTCAAACGGTTGCCGTTTATTCAACCGCAGACAAAGATTTGAAGCATGTTAGGCTTGCAGATGAAGCTGTATGTATTGGTCCGCACCCATCAATCAAAAGCTACTTAAATATTCCAGCAATTATTAGTGCTGCTGAACTGACGCACTCTGATGCGATACATCCTGGCTATGGCTTTCTCTCAGAAAATGCTGATTTTGCAGATCAAGTTGAACAAAGTGGCTTTATTTTTATTGGCCCTAGAGCTGAAAACATAAGAGTCATGGGTGACAAAGTTGCTGCTATTGAAGCGATGAAAAGCTCAGGCGTTCCTTGTGTTCCTGGTTCTGATGGCGCACTCGATGATAATGAAAAAAGAAGCATTAAAATTGCAAAAGAAATTGGCTTTCCAATAATTATTAAGGCTTCAGGCGGTGGCGGTGGTCGAGGCATGAGAGTTGTTGATGCAGAAAAAGATCTGGCTGATTCTATTCGACTTACACAATCTGAGGCATTAAGCTTTTTTGGAAATGGTGAAGTCTATATGGAAAAATTTCTCACAACGCCGCGCCATGTTGAAATACAAATCCTTGCCGACCAGTACGGCAATGCCATTCATCTTGGTGAGAGAGACTGCTCTATGCAAAGAAGACATCAAAAAGTTGTTGAAGAGGCTCCAGCACCAGGAATATCTCCAGAACTAAGAGATAAAATTGGAAATATTTGTTCCGATGCATGTAAAAAAATTAATTACCGAGGCGCAGGAACTTTTGAGTTTCTTTTTGATGATGGCCAGTTTTACTTTATTGAGATGAATACTAGGGTTCAAGTTGAACACCCAGTAACCGAAATGATTACTGGGATTGATATAGTGCGCGAACAAATCTTAATAGCTGGTGGTGATAAATTATCGTTACAGCAAGATGATGTAAAGATTCGTGGCCATGCAATTGAGTGCAGAATCAATGCAGAGGATCCAGAGAGCTTTATGCCTTCTCCTGGGAAAATTACGCAGTATCATGCTGCGGGTGGACTTGGCGTAAGAATAGACTCTCATATCTACAACGGATATAATGTTCCACCGCACTATGATTCAATGATTGGAAAAGTTATTACATACGGTGACAATAGAAATAACGCTATTATAAAAATGCAAAATGCACTTGATGAGATGGTAATTGATGGCATCAAAACTAACATCCCTCTTCAAAGAAAAATTATGGTTGATAAGGTATTTAAAAAAGGCGGGATGAACATACACTATCTCGAGAAGATGCTCGGAGAAGAAGAATGAAAGTCAAAGTTGGAATAATTGGTGGTTCAGGCTACACTGGAATAGAGCTTTTGAGAATATTACATCAACACCCCAATGCTGAAGTCCATGCAATTACATCAAGAGCGCTTGAAGGAAAAAAAATCTCTGAGGTTTTTCCCAATATGCATGGAATATCAGAACTGACTTATCTGCTTCCTGATGATAAAACTTTATTTAACTGCGACATTGTGTTCTTCGCAACACCTCATGGTGTAGCAATGAATAATGCAGCGCTTTTTTTAGAAAAAAATATTAAGGTTGTTGACCTCGGAGCCGACTTCAGGATTAACGATGCAAGTGTCTGGTCTGACTGGTACAAGATGGAACATACCCAAGAATCCCTTCTTAAAGAAGCAGTCTATGGCCAACCAGAAATTAGAAGAGAGGCCATTAAAGAGGCTAGACTGGTTGCAAACCCAGGCTGCTACCCAACTGCAGTTCTTTTAGCATTAAAGCCGCTCCTTCAGAACAAACTAATAGAAACATCAAATATAATTGCAGACTGCAAGTCGGGTACAAGTGGAGCAGGGCGTATTGCAAACCAAGCCACTCTTTTCTGTGAAGTTACTGAAAGCTTTAAACCCTATGGAGTCAGTGGACACAGGCATTTTCCTGAAATCAAACAAGAACTAGAGTCTATTTCGGGATCACCAATTGGCCTTACATTTACCCCACATTTACTTCCAATGAGTCGTGGTATTGAAGCTACAATTTATGTTGACTTAATTGATTCGCAAGTGGATATATTAGCGTACTTCGAAAATGCCTACGAAAACGAAGAATTTGTTAAAATACTACCTGAAGGTGTCTACCCTGAAACCCGTTCAGTTAAATCTTCGAACTATTGTCAGATTTCAGTTCAGTACGTTGAACATAGTAACAAGCTTGTTATTATGTCTGTCATCGATAATTTAGGTAAGGGAGCAGCAGGACAAGCAATTCAGAATATGAATTTAATGTTTGGACTCAGCGAACAGGAAGGACTCAAAGAAATCGGACTTTTGCCGTAATTTTTATTAGACTGATAGATTTACTCGGAGATAACCAATGGTTGCCAGTGAAATTCAAGACGAAGCAGATATAGTTTTTAGTGATAGTGCTGCTAGTCGAGTTGCACAACTTATCAAAGAAGAGAAAAATTCTTCTTTGCGACTGCGTGTCTATATTACTGGTGGAGGCTGCTCTGGTTTCTCTTATGGATTTACTTTTGATGAAAACCTGAAAGAGGGAGATAGTGGGGTCAACAAACAAGGCGTTGAGCTGGTAATTGACCCAATGAGCTATCAATACCTCATGGGCTCAACGGTAGATTATTTAGAGGACCTTCAAGGTGCAAGATTTATTGTAAGTAACCCTAACGCCAAAACCACGTGTGGTTGTGGCTCTTCTTTTTCAATTTAAAAAATAAGCATATGACTGAATACATCCCAGGCCTCGCAGGCGTTCCAGCAACCAAATCATCAATTTCATCAATCGATGGGGAAAAAGGAATACTTGCCTATAGAGGCTACTCCATACAAGATCTCGTTGAGCATTCCTCATTCGAAGAAACTGCACTTTTGTTAATGAACGGTGAACTTCCATCGCCAAAAGAGCTGACGAACTTTAAAAACATCCTAAAAAAACGTAATGAGGTAAAACGTAAAATCCGTCATTTGCTTTGGTCCCTTCCTTCAACTGGACACTCTATGGATGTGCTTCAAACTGCAATAGCATCCATGGCCACTTTCTACCCTGATGCTGGTGCTTCTCAGCCAGATTCATCTTACACTCAAAATGCTCTGATCAAAATAATATCAAATATGAGCACTTTGGTTGCAATGTGGACTCGGATCAGTAGAGGATATGATCCAATTCCGCCAAGCAAAACGATGTCTTATGCTGAAAACTTTATGTACATGTGTTTTGGAGAGGAGTCTGACCCAGAAATTGTTAGTCTTTTAGATGCCTCCTTGATTTTGCATGCTGAGCATACAATCAACGCCTCAACCTTTTCTACTATGGTAACAGCGTCGTCACTCGCAAACCCTTTTGCCTCAATTGCTGCAGGAGTAGGAACGCTAGCTGGTCCTTTGCATGGAAACGCAAATGAAAATGTACTTATCATGCTCGACGAAATTGGGTCTCCAAAAAATGCTCGTAAATGGATTGAAGGTAGGCTCAAAAATAAACAAGTTATCTGGGGAATGGGTCATCGCGAATATAAAACTAAAGATCCTAGAGCAACAATTCTTGAAAAAATGATTAAGGCTTATATTAAGAAAAATGGTCTCAATCTATCTAACCGCTTCGAAACAGCACTTGAGGTTGAGAGTATCTGTAACGAACTGTTAGCCCAAAAAGGAGTTTATCCAAACGTAGACTTTTACTCAGGCATACTTTACTCAGAGATATTTAACTTTACTAAAGAACACTTTACTTCTATCTTTGCTATGGCGCGCTCAGCAGGATGGGTTGCGCATTGGCACGAGCAAGTAAGCGATAACAGAATATTTAGACCCACACAGATATATATTGGTGCTGATTTTAGGGACTACCCTGCTAAATAGCAATGGAAAAGACCACTCACTTTGGCTATAAACAGGTCGATGTTGAAAAAAAACAAGGCCTTGTAAAGGGAGTATTTGACTCAGTTGCGGGTAAATATGACCTCATGAATGACGTAATGTCAATGGGCACGCATCGACTCTGGAAAAACTATACTATATCAAGTAGCAATGTTAAAGAGGGTGATCATGTTCTTGATATTGCTGGGGGCACAGGCGATCTTGCCATTAAGTTTAGAAAAAAAGTTGGACCCTCAGGCAAAGTAATTCTCTCAGATATTAATGACTCTATGCTTCATGAGGGAAGAAAAAACCTCATCAATCATGGTGTCATTGATGTAGATTTCGTCCAAGCTAATGCAGAATCTCTTCCTTTTGAAGACAATACTTTTGATTGCGTAAGCATTGCATTTGGACTAAGAAACGTCACTCATAAAGACGCCGCTTTGAAACAAATGTACCGTGTTTTAAAAAAAGGTGGCACCCTTTTAATCCTTGAGTTCTCTAAAGTAGAAAATCAAATGTTAGAAAAAGTTTATGATTTCTATTCATTCAATCTTATTCCCAAGTTTGGAGAGTATTTTGCCAATGATGAGGATAGTTATCAATACCTTGCAGAGTCGATTCGAAAACACCCAGACCAAGAGACTTTAAAAACTATGGTTCTAGATGCTGGCTTTGAGTTTTGTGAATATCACAACCTAACTGGCGGAATCGTTGCACTTCATAAAGCAATAAAGATCTAGACAAAATGTTTCGTCTTGCCATTGAAAAAGCTCTAAATCATATGGTTAATGTTAATAACATTGATATAGCGCATATTGATAATAAGATTGTCAGCTTCAGGGTTGAAGATATTGACTTGAGTTTGTTTTTTTTGTGTCTGAATTCTCGCATCTTTGTAATAGACAACAGCCAGAATAAAAAAACAGATGTAGAAATAAAGATGAATAAAGCGTCATTCCTGTCATTATTCAAAGGCGCCGCTTTAGAAGATTTAATCGAAAAAGAAGATATAGAAATTAATGGAAGCATTAAAACTGCACAACAACTTGCAGACCTATTGGCTTCGTCTTCAATCGACATAGAGGAGCTGATTTCACAATATACGGGTGACATTATTGCACATCAGATTGGTCGCTCCTTTAAACAGATTAAAAACTTATCCCTAAGCAGTGATGGCTCAATCATTGATAATTTAAAAGATGAGCTAACAACAATTTTAATAGCCCCCGGTCGATCAAAAATTTTTAAAGGAAGGGCGTCATAAATGAAGAGCTTTGTTCGTTTTGTAGGAATCTTAAGAACGCTTATTCGGTATAGATTAGACCATTTAATTCTGTCTACTTCTTTTCTTAAAAGTCTGAAACCACTAATTTACTTAACGCCTTGGCACTATTTTCCGAGCAAAAAGCTTTCTAGGGGTGAGCGGATTCGATTGGCACTTGAAGAGCTAGGTCCGATATTTATTAAATTTGGCCAAACTTTATCAACACGAAGAGATCTTTTGCCTGATGACATTGGTATTGAATTGGCTAAGCTTCAAGATACGTGCCCTCCCTTCCCAGCTGATGAATCAAAATCAATTATTGAAACAGCACTTGGCGATGAAGTTTCAAAACTTTTTTCTTCTTTTGACGATATACCCCTTGCTTCAGCCTCTATCGCACAGGTTCATACTGCCATAACTCAAAAAGGTGAAGAGATTATTATTAAGGTAGTTCGCCCAGGAATTGAAAAACAAATTAAAAGAGATATTCGACTTTTATACACTTTAGCCGGCCTAGCAGAAAAGCACCAAGATGGTAAAAGGCTTAGACCAAAAGAAGCTGTTGCTGAGTTTGAGAGCATTATTTACAATGAATTAAACATGATGGTTGAGGCAGCTAATGCCTCACTTTTAGGAAAAAACTTCAATAACTCTAGCCTCTTGTATGTTCCAAAAGTTCACTGGGACCTTTGTCGTTCGAACGTGCTAGTAACTGAACGAATCTACGGAACCCCAGTTAATGACATCGAGGCTTTAAAGAAGAAAAATGTAGACTTTAAGTCTCTTGCAGAAGACGGAGTAATCATATTTTTTACTCAGGTTTTCGACCATAACTTTTTCCATGCAGATATGCATCCTGGCAATATTTTTGTAGGGGAGAACAACCAGTATACTGGCGTAGATTTTGGAATCATGGGGACGCTTACAGAAGCCGACCAGTATTATTTAGCTCAAAACTTTTTAGCTTTTTTCAACCAAGATTACAAAAAAGTATCCCAGGTTCACCTTGAGTCTGGATGGATTCCTGAAGGGACTAATGTAATGGACTTTGAAAACGCCATTAGAAGTGTTTGTGAGCCAATTTTTGAAAAGCCCCTCAGTGAAATTTCTTTTGGCCAAGTTTTGTTAAGTCTTTTAAAGGAAGCTAAGCGTTTTGATATGGAGGTTCAACCCCAACTTCTTCTGCTATATAAAACACTGCTTAATATCGAAGGCTTAGGACGGTCGCTTTATCCAGACCTTGACCTTTGGGCTACAGCAAAACCCTATTTAGAAAAGCTTGCTAAAGAAAAATATAGCTTTAAAAGCACTCTTAAGAAAATCTCCGATCAGATGCCTCAGCTAGTTTCAGAATTACCAGAAATCCCAATGCTAGTAATTAACGCGCTCAAACAAATTGAAAGCGGGTCTTTTAAGAGAGAAAACTCAAAAAAACAAACTGAGGCCATTGTATCTCAGCTTAAGGAGAATGCTGCTAAACAGCGTGCAACTATTTTTTCTCTAGCATTTCTTGTAGGTGCAGGATTTTTGGCCACTCAGTCAGCTTGGGTTTTGACCATTGCCAGCTCAGCCTTTAGTATTATTTTTTGGCTAAAGTCTCGATAGAGAAATTTAGTTATTGGAAAAAGATTTCAGGTAAAATACTCCTCCAGTCTATCTGGTCGCAAGATAGACAAATTAGTTGCACCGCTTGATGCGGTGTTTTTTCATTTAATGGAGAACTCAAAATGAGCATTACAGTAAACGCAATAGAGCGTCAAGACCAGGGGAAAGGTGCGAGCCGCCGCCTGAGAAAAGAAGAGAAAGTTCCTAGCATTGTCTATGGTGGTAAAGCAGATCCGATAATGATAGCACTTAGCATTCACGAAATCACTCACCTATTAGAGGATGAAAACACTTTTACCTCTGTATTAGACCTAACGGTGGGAAAAACAACAGAGTCGGTTGTTCTAAAAGACATACAGCGTCATCCGGCCAAAAATGTTGTTACTCATGTAGATTTTTTACGAGTAGATGCTAAACAAACACTTGTTACAACTACACCACTGCACTTTATTGGCGTGGAAGAGAACGAAGCATTAAGACTGGGCAATATGCTTAATCAGTTTGTTGTTTCTATTGAAATATCTTGTCTGCCAAAGGATCTTCCTCATGGTATTGACGTAGATGTGACCAGCCTTGAAATTGGTGATCATCTTTCATTAACTGATCTAGTTTTACCTGAGGGCGTTGTTATAGTCTCACTTCAGCATGAAGATATTGAAGCGCACGACCAAACGGTATGTTCTGTCTCAGAACCTAAGATTATTGAAGAGGAAGAGGAAGAAATTATTGAGGGTGAGGAAGGCTCTGAAGAAGGTGGTGAAGATCAAGCTGGTGAATCTGAAGACTCAAAAGAAGATGGTGGCGACGAAGAATAAAGTATCGTCAGTCTTGTTGACTCAACAAGCGTAAAATGAAGCGCTGTAATGATTAAACTAATTGTTGGACTGGGAAATCCCGGAAAAAATTATCAGGAACATCGTCACAACGCTGGCTTTTGGTTTGTTGAGTCTCTAGCATCTATCAAGGATTCTAAATTTACAAACCAATCCAAGTTTTTAGGGGAAACCTCGAGCATTAGCTTTGCCTTAAACAAGGTTTTTCTCCTTAAGCCGCAAACCTTTATGAACAACTCTGGCGGCTCTATCAAAAGCCTCTTAAGTTACTATAATATTTCTCCAGAAGAGACTTTGGTGGTTCATGACGAGCTCGATTTACCTGTTGGCACAGTCAAAATAAAGCTTGCTGGTGGTCATGGTGGCCATAATGGCCTAAGGGATACAATAAAAGCGCTTGGTTCAAGCAACTTCTACCGCCTTAGAATTGGAATCGATCATCCTGGCTCTAAGGATGATGTTGTTGACTATGTGCTTAATGCTCCTGGTAAATCAGAATTAATAGGCATAGAGCAGAGTATGACAAATGCAATGACTGTTATTGAGATGGTAGTCAATGGAAATTTTGAAGAGGCTATGAAGGCTCTTCATACATAGTATTGGAGAAAGATAATGGGTTTTAAGTGTGGAATTGTAGGCCTCCCAAATGTTGGAAAGTCAACTCTCTTTAATGCCCTCACTCAGGCTGGGATAGACTCAGAAAACTATCCTTTTTGTACAATCGAGCCCAATATTGGAATTGTTCCTGTAAATGACTCTCGATTGCAAAATCTTGCAACCATCGTAAGTCCTGAAAAAATCCTACCAACAACTATGGAGTTTGTTGACATTGCTGGACTCGTGGAAGGCGCTTCAAAAGGTGAAGGTTTGGGAAATCAATTTCTCTCAAATATACGTGAAACTGATGCCATTCTTCATGTTGTAAGATGTTTTGAGAATGATGATATTATTCATGTTTCAGGAAAAGTTAATCCGCTGGACGACATAGAAACCATTAATACAGAGCTTGCCTTAGCTGACCTTTTTAGTGCTGAAAAGGCTTATCAAAAATCCATAAAAAATACAAAAGCAGGCCAAAAAGAGGGGTTGCCTTTAAAAAACCTTCTGGAAAAAATTCTTCCAATACTTGAAGAAGGCTTAGCTATAAGATCTTTAGATCTCAACGAAGAGGAAGAAAAACTCATTAAGGGGCTTCAACTGCTCACGTCCAAGCCCGTCCTGTATGTTGCCAATGTCAACGAAGATGGCTTTGAAAATAACCCCCATCTAACAGATTTAACAACTTATGCGAGCGAAGAGAGAGACCAAGTAGTCTCAGTGTGTGCAGATATTGAAGCTGAAATTGCAGAGCTTGATGACGAGGACAAGCAAGGCTTTTTAGATGAAATGGGACAGGTTGAATCTGGACTGGACCGCTTAATTAAAGCGGGCTATGGGCTCCTTGGGCTACACACATACTTTACTGCTGGCCCTAAAGAAGTTAGGGCATGGACAATTAATATTGGAGATTCAGCTCCCATAGCCGCAGGTAAAATACATGGTGACTTTGAAAAGGGCTTTATTCGCGCCGAAACAATCTCATACAATGACTTTATAGAACATAAAGGTGAAAAAGGCGCGAAAGATGCTGGAAAGTTGCGCTCTGAAGGAAAAGAATATGTTGTCAAGGATGGAGATGTTGTTCATTTCTTATTTAATGTTTAAGTGTCGTCACTAATGCAAAATACAAAATTACTTTTAATTTTAGATGGATGGGGCTATTCAAGTAATGCAGCGAACAATGCTATTGCTCTTGCCAATACCCCAAACTGGGACCTCTTATTAAAGAACTACCCTAACACGCTTATAGGAACCTCAGGAGAGAGCGTTGGTCTTCCGGATGGTCAAATGGGAAACTCTGAAGTGGGGCATTTAACAATTGGATCTGGAAGAATTATTGAACAAGACTTTACTAGAATTGATAATGACATCAAGTCTGGCGAGTTTTTTAAAAATGAAACTCTTTGTAATGCGCTTGATTTAGCTGCTCAAAACAATAAAGCTGTTCATATTCTTGGCTTATTGTCAGATGGAGGTGTTCACTCACATCAAAATCATATTTTTGCAGCACTTGAGCTAGCCAAACAGAAAAAATGTGACAAAGTTTTTCTTCATGTTTTTACAGATGGTCGTGACACGCCTCCAAACAGTGCATCAAAATACATCGAACAGTTAGAGTCTAAAATTTCAGAAATGAGTGTTGGAAGAATTGCCTCCGTTGTTGGCCGCTTTTATGCGATGGATAGAGATAATCGATGGGAGAGGGTTTCTAAAGCTTATGAATTAATCACTGAAGGTAAGGCTGATCGTTTTTCAAAGAGTGCGAGAGAGGCTGTTCAAGAGGCCTATAACTTAGGAGAAAATGATGAGTTTATTGCCCCAACTTCAATTGGTGAGTCAGTTAAAATCAGCCCAGATGACCTCATAATCTTTATGAATTATCGTGCAGATCGGGCTAGAGAAATAATGCTTGCTCTTTCGTCTACAGCATTTAGTGAGTTTAATCGAAATCACTTTGTGCCATGTAATTTCATTTGTCTAACAGAGTATAAAAAAGACCTTAACCTTGACTGTGCATATCCACCAATTTCAGTCAAAAACACCCTCGGTGACTGCGTCTCAGATCGTGGCTATAATCAACTAAGGATTGCTGAAACTGAAAAATATGCTCATGTTACTTTTTTCTTCAATGGGGGTGAAGAAGACAGCCTTCCTGGAGAAGACAGAAAGCTGATTCAATCCCCCAAAGTCAAAACATATGATCTTCAACCAGAAATGAGCGCATATGAACTGACTGATAATCTTATTTCTGCACTAAAATCCAATAAATATAAGCTGATTGTTTGCAACTTTGCTAACACCGACATGGTTGGTCATACTGGCAAGCTGGATGCCGCTATTATGGCTGTAGAAGCAGTAGATAGGTGTCTTGGCAAAATCCATCAAGCTGCATCAGAAACTGATACAGAGATTTTGATCACCGCTGACCATGGAAATGCAGAACAAATGCTTGACCCTAAAACTCAAAAAAGCCATACTGCACACACCACAAATCCGGTTCCATTAATTTATGTAGGTGACAAGAAAGTCTCCCTACTAGACCCACATCTTGGTACACTTGCAGACCTAGCGCCAACACTTTTAGCACTCATGGATATCGAACAGCCAATGGAGATGTCTGGCCAAAACCTATTAATAGATTAACGGAGATAATCATGAAACAAGATAATTTTATTGCGCCCTCTATTCTCTCTGCAGATTTTGCCAAGCTCGGTGAAGAGGTTGACAACGTGCTAGTTGCTGGTGCTGATATAGTACATTTTGACGTGATGGACAACCATTATGTGCCTAACTTAACAATTGGTCCTTTAGTATGTGAAGCCCTAAGAAACCATGGTGTCACCGCTCCGATTGATGTTCACCTTATGGTCAAACCTGTAGACAGAATCATTCCAGACTTTGCTAGTGCGGGCGCCTCTTTTATCACCTTTCACCCTGAAGCCTCAGAACATATAGACCGCACGATTAACCTCATTAAAGAAAGTGGCTGTAAAGCCGGGCTTGTTTTTAATCCTGCAACGCCACTTCATCATCTGGACCATGTTATCGACCAATTGGATATGGTTTTACTAATGTCTGTTAACCCAGGATTTGGAGGACAATCATTTATCCCTCATACTTTGGAAAAATTAAGGGCCGTTAGAAATCTAATTGACTCAAAAGGCCTTCAAACAAGACTTGAAATTGATGGCGGCGTAAAAATCGACAACATTAGAGAAATCGCTGCTGCTGGTGCTGACACTTTTGTGGCTGGATCTGCTATTTTTAATACTGAAAATTATAAGAATACAATAGATCAAATGCGATCAGAGCTAGTACAAGCAAAATAAAAGTAGTCCCGGCTTTAAGTGTAAATTTTTTAACCCTAAGTCGGAACAATTTCAAAACAACTCTGCAATTAGTTGTGAGAAAATATTGTTTTTGATATAGATGCTTGGTGCTTATGGGAAAGTCCTCATTTTTTGATCCTGAAACAATATCGCTTCACACTGGCTATCAGCCAGACCCTTCGTTTGGAAGTCGAGCTGTTCCTGTTTACCAGACAACATCATATGTATTTGAGACTGTTGACGATGCGGCTGCTCTTTTTAATATAGAAAAAGGCGGCCATATTTATAGCAGAATGACTAATCCTACAGTTGCCGTTTTAGAACAAAGGATTGCCGCCCTAGAAGGTGGCGTAGGTGCTATCTGTACAGCCTCAGGAATGAGCGCTCTTTTTGTTACATTTGTTAGCCTGTGTTCTGCTGGCGACCACATTGTAAGTGCTTCACAAATCTATGGCTCTACTGCAACCCTTCTTAAACACACACTTAAAAGATTTAATATTGACTGTACTTTTATATCAATTAATGACGATCAAGCTCTTAAAGCAGCGATACAAGAAAATACAAAGCTTGTCTTTTGTGAGTCGATTGGAAATCCTGGACTTGAGGTGTCAGACCTTCCAAAGATCTCAAAAATAGCTCACCAAAACAACCTGCCCTTGGTTGTTGATGCAACGTTTTCCACTCCTGCACTCTCAAAGCCGTTCGAGTATGGGGCTGATGTTGTGGTTCACTCCGTTACAAAATGGATGGGCGGCCATGGTGTTGCTATAGGCGGGGTTATTGTTGATGGCGGTGCTTTTGACTGGGGCGCTTCTAATAAACATCCTACACTTACAACGCCTTATGAGCCATTTCATGGAATAAACTTTTGGGAAGAGTTTGGGCCCTCAGCACTTTCAATGAAAATTAGAGCTGAGTCGATGCGTGACTTTGGTCCGGCTATGAGTCCTCATAATGCATTTCTGCTTCTTCAAGGCATTGAAACGCTTAGCCTTCGAATGAATCAGCATGTAAAAAATGCACTTAAGCTTGCAAAATGGCTACTTGAACAATCTGCAGTAATGTGGGTTAACCACCCTGACCTGCCAGAAAACCCTACCTATGAAATTGCAAAAGAACTATTCCCAAATGGTGCTGGCTCAATGTTATGTTTTGGTGTAAAGGGAGGAAGAGAGGGAGGAGCAGCATTTATCAACGCCCTGAAATTATCATCAAATTTAGCCAATGTTGGAGATTCAAGAACCTTGGTTTTACACCCTGCAAGCACAACTCACTCACGCCTTGATGATGAGGCAATGAAAGCCTCAGGAACTAGCCCTGATCTCATTCGAGTTTCTGTAGGAATAGAATCTATTAAAGACATCATTAATGATTTTAAAGCCGGCCTAAAAGCAGCAGAAAAGGCAACTTCATAATGAATATAGTTATTGATGGCGAAAATATATTTGCGGCTACTGGAGGCTGTGCTTTTGACCCAAAAAAACAAACAGTAGTTTTCGTACATGGCAGTGGCCTGGATCATAGAACATGGGCACTTCAGTCAAGATGGTTTGCCTTTCATGGATATTCAGTTTTTGCGCCTGATTTCCCAGGCCACAGTCTATCAGAGGGAGAGCCTCTAAAATCAATCGAGAGTATGGGTAAATGGCTTGTTAAGGCCATCAAGCACTCGGGTGCTGAGTCGGTTCATCTTGTAGGTCACTCCCAGGGATTTCTGGTTGCTTTAGAGGCAGCAACACTGCTAGGTGAGAAACTAATGTCCCTAACAGCAGTTGCTAGTGCGACGGCAATCCCTGTCAATGAATCTCTTGTTGAGACCGCCAAAAAAAATACTGGAGATGCTGCTGAAATGCTTTTGAAATGGGGATTTGGGTCTCAATCTCATTCCGGCAGTAGTGCTGTTCCTGGTATGCAGCCCATAGGAATTGGTCGCCAAATTATGTCACAAAACCCTTTAGCTGAAGACCTTTCGGCTTGCAATGAATACAAAAACGGAATAAATTGTGCGAAGTCTATTAAAGTGCCCTCAAGCGTTATTGTGGCAACCGAGGATAAAAATACTCCCTACAAGTTTGGGCTGGAGCTTGCAGAATTGCTAGGCGCAGAAACAACGACCATTTCAGGCGCGGGGCATATGCTTCCGATAGAGTCTCCAAAGAGCACTTTGGACGCTATTAAATCGTTTATTTTAAAAACAAATGAATGAATAATATTAAAAAGGTCGGCGTCATAGGCGCCGGAACGATGGGGGCTGGCATTGCCGGCCAGGTGGCAAATGCGGGCTTTGAGGTTTGGCTTCTAGACCTTCCTTCTGATAGCGATAATGTTAACAGCTTAGCTGAGAGAGGCCTTCAAAGACTCAAAGATCCAGATATGCCAGGGATTATGAGCAAAGAAGCCGAACAGCTTATAAATCTTGGAAACACCAGAGATCATTTTAATGAGCTAAAAGATTGTGACTGGATTGCTGAAGCTGTTGTGGAGAGACTTGACATCAAACAAGAGCTCTACAAAAAACTTAATAAAAACTGCAAAGACTCTGCCATAATTACCTCAAATACCTCTACTATTCCAATTAGTCTTTTGACCGAAGGCATGCCACAAAGCTTTTGTGAGCGCTTTGCCATAACTCATTTTTTTAATCCTGTTCGCTTTATGAGGCTTCTAGAGCTTGTTCGAGGTGATGTAACCAGACAAGATGTTATGGATACGCTTGATGTATTTTGTGAAACGATGCTCGGAAAGGGGGTTGTTCCTTGCGCAGACACACCTGGCTTTCTTGCAAACAGAGTTGGTGTTTTTGCAATTCAGTGCGCCCTTCATAAGGCATTTAAATACAATCTCTCTCCAATAGAAGCGGATGCTTTCTTTGGAAGGCCGCTTGGTCTACCTAAAACTGGAGTATTCGGACTTTACGACTTAATTGGCATCGATCTTATGGCTGATGTGGCAAAGAGTCTTGAAAATATCTTGCCAGAAAATGATGCATTTCATAAATATGCGTCTCCAATAGAATTTGTCTCTAACATGATTGCCAATGATCAAACCGGAAATAAAAACGACCAGGGTTTTTATAAGCAGGTTGGTGCTAACAAAATGGTAATCGACTTGTCCAGTGGAAACTATGTTGATCATGAGCGATTAAAAACTCCGCTACTAGATGAAGCTGAAAAAAGTGGAGTAGCTGCAATTATCAGCGATGAGAGCGCCTATGGCCTCTTCATTTGGGATGTGCTCTCTGAGACTTTATGCTACGCTGCTTCATTAGTACCAGAGGTCACTGAAGATCTGACTCAAATTGATGATGCGATGAAGCTCGGCTATAACTGGGCTAAAGGGCCCTTTGAGCTAATTGATGAAATTGGTATCGAGTATTTTGTCAGCAGACTTAAAAATAGTGATAAAAATGTGCCTGAATTCCTTCTAAATAGTACAAACAATAAATTTTATAACATCTCTAATTCAACCTTAAATGCCCTGTCTACCTCTGGTGGGTTTAGCCCAATTATCAGACCACAAGGCATACTTAGATTTTCTGAGGCAAAGCAAACTTTAGTGCCAGTCAATTCAAATGAGTCTGCTAGTTGGTTTGAATATGAAGGTGCGGCCATTGTGGAATTCCACTCGAAAGCAAACGCACTTGACAGTCAAAGTTTAGACATGATTTCTGACGCCATTGCTTCTTCTGAAAGTAAAGGGCTGAGAGGTGTCATAGTTCACAATGACTTTCAACATTTTTCTTGTGGAGTTAGCCTGTGGAGTGTGAGAAACTGCTTTGAAAAAAATGATTTTGATGGACTTGATGTGTTTCTTGCTTACTTTCAAAACACGATGCTTCAAATGAGAGACTCGAAGCTTCCTGTTATTGCTGCGCCTGTTGGTATGTCTATCGGTGGTGGCTTTGAGGTTGTGTTACATGCAGATCATGTTGTAAGTCATGCGAATTCTGTGATGGGCCTTGTTGAGTCCTTTGTTGGCGTTGTGCCGGCTGGCGGAGGCTGCAAAGAAATGCTTTATCGGTGGATAGAAAAATTAGATGACACTCAGAAAGGGTCCTGGAAGTCATTTATGAACATCGGTCTAGGCAGAAAAGCTAACTCGCCTCAAGAGGCCGATACACTATCAATGCGAAGATCAAGTGACATGTTTCAGATGAATCGTGATCGAATTTTAAATGTTGCTCTTTCATCACTTGATGACACAAAAAAAGCTAGTCAACGGAAGCCACTTGCTCTGTCAGGCACTGAACACTTTCAAGAAATGCTAGAATGGTTAGAAGTTAACCACAAGAAAGGAATGCTCACACCACATGACGTCACTGTTGGAACTGAAATCGGACGAATAATGTCGGGCGGCGACTGTCCAGCTGGAACTATTTTTTCCGAACAGGAAATTTTAGATGCTGAGCGCTCTTCTTTTATCAAGCTTGCTCAAACTCAAGAAACTCAAGCAAGAATTATATCCATGTTAGATAATGGCATTACTCTGAGAAATTAACAGTTAAGACTATGAATAAAAATCCTGCTAATTTTGTACCACTAACGCCTATCTCGTTTTTACATAGAACTGCAGATATCTATGGAGACCATCAGTCAGTCATATATGAAAACCGGGCTTATACCTGGAGGGAGACTAGAGAAAGATGTGTGAGAATTGCCTCAAGTCTTAAGAACTTTGCTGTTAAACCAGGTGACACAGTTTCAGTACTGGCATTTAATACTCCAGAAATGTTTGAATCACATTTTTCAATTCCAATGGCGGGAGCCATTCTAAACACGATAAATATCAGACTTGATGCGCCGACAATTGCCTATATTATTAGTGATAGTAATGCAAAAATAATCTTTGTTGATAGAGAGCTTTTTAGTGTTGCCTCTGAGGCACTATCTATAGCCTCAGTTAGTCCAAAAATAATTGTAATCAATGACTCTTATGCTATTTCACAACCAGACATCTCTAGTGATACAGTAGACTACGAATCTCTTGTTGACAATGGAGATCCTCTTTATAACTGGAAAATGCCTGACGATGAGTGGAGTCCGCTTTCGCTTAGCTACACTTCTGGAACAACAGGAAAACCTAAAGGTGTCGTTTATCATCATCGTGGCTCATATTTAATGAGTATGGGCACTGTCGTTGGCTGGAATCTTCCTAGTCATCCCGTTTACTTATATTCCGTTCCATTATTTCACTGCAATGGCTGGGGACATGCTTGGACAATGGCCGCCCTCGCTGGAACTATTATTTGCCTTAGGTCTTTTGACCCTGAAAAAGTATTTAGTTTGCTAAATGAACACCGCGTAACTCATTTTGGCGGAGCTCCGATAATGCTCAATATGCTTGCCAATGCGCCTAAAGAGGTACAAAAATCATTTGAAAGAGAAATCCAAGTAATGACCGCAGGAGCCCCTCCGCCTGCGAAAGTTTTAGAAAGCATGATGGCGCTAGGATTTAATGTTATGCATGTATACGGCCTGACAGAAACGTATGGACACATCCTTCAGGCTGCGCCTCAGGCGTCTTGGCTTAATGAAAGCCCGGCGGAGCTTGCCAGGCTTAACTCAAGGCAAGGAGTTAGATTTCCGATGACTGAAGATGTTAGCGTCATCGATCAAGAGACTGGGGGGCGTGTTCCCCATGACGGGGAGGCAATTGGTGAAATTGTTATTCGCTGCAATACCTGCATGATGGGCTATTGGAACAACCCCAAAGCAACAGAGGAAGCATTTGCCGACGGCTGGTTTCATAGTGGCGACCTCGCAGTGATTCATAATGATGGCTATATACAAATTAAGGACAGATCAAAAGATATTATCATATCGGGCGGCGAGAACATTTCTTCTGTGGAGGTCGAAAATGTCCTTTACCAACATTCTTCAGTTGGGGAGGCTGCAGTTGTTGCAATGCCAGACGAAACCTGGGGAGAAGTGCCCTGTGCATTTGTCGAGCTTAAACCTAATCAATATGCGTCTGAAGCTGAACTTATCGCTTTTTGCAAGGATAATATGGCCAAATTTAAAAGACCAAAAAAGGTTATTTTTGGTCCGCTTCCAAAAACAGCAACTGGAAAAATTCAAAAGCACGAGTTAAGAGCATCTGTTAAAAGCCTAGGAGGAGAGTAATGTCAAACTATACTGCGCCTGTTGAAGACATGGGCTTTGTATTGAAAGAGGTTGTTGAGATTGAAAAACTTTGTATTGAAACCGGACTTAATAGCTCAACAGTTGACATAATTGATACCATTTTGGACGCTGCAGGAAAGCTTGCTAAAGAAGAAATAGAGCCCATCAATAAGCCTGGTGATTCAGAGGGTTTAAAAATAGATGCCTCAGGAAAAGTCACAACTGCAACTGGCTTTAAAGAAGCCTACCAACACTTTGTTGAAGGAGGATGGGGCTCGTTGCAATTCTCCCCAAACTATGGAGGTCAGGGCGTTCCATTTGTTGTGGCTGCTAGTGTTCAAGAGATGTGGCATTCTGCAAATTTGTCGTGGGGCCTATGCCCCCTTCTTACACAAGGCGCAGTCGAAGCGATATCTCTTAATGCAAGTGAAGGGCTCAAACAGCGCTATCTTCCGAAACTAATATCAGGAGAGTGGAGCGGCACAATGAACCTTACTGAAGGTGATGCTGGCACAGATGTCGGCTCACTTAAAACCCGCGCAACTCCTAATGGTGACCACTATTTAATTCGTGGTCAAAAAATTTATATCACTTGGGGCGAGCACGACATGGCAGAGAATATCATCCACTTGGTATTGGCTCGACTGCCAGATGCCCCGGCAGGAATTAAGGGGGTTTCGTTATTTTTGGTGCCCAAAATACTAGTTAGTCATGACGGCACTCTTGGAAAGCCAAATGACTTAAAAGCACTCTCAATCGAACATAAAATTGGCATTCATGCCTGCCCAACATGTGTCATGAGCTACGGGGAAGAAAGTGGGGCAATTGGTTATTTAGTTGGCGAAGAGAATCGAGGCATTCAGTGTATGTTCACAATGATGAACAATGCGAGAATTACTGTTGGACTCCAAGGTGTATCAGTTTCTGAACGCGCATATCAGCAAGCACTTAGCTTTTGTAATGAGCGAGTTCAGGGCATTGCTCCAGGCTTCAAAGACCCTGGCCCAATTATTAGACACCCAGATGTGCTAAGAATGTTAGCCAACATGAAGTCAATAACACAAGCCTCTCGTGCGTTAACTTATGTAGCTTGCGCAGAGGTAGACTACTCCTTAAGTAACCTACCACTTAAAAACTTAGAGAAGCACAAAAGGAGGCTTAGCTTACTAACTCCAGTTGTTAAAGGCTGGTGCACAGAAACCGCCCAAGAAGTTGCCTCTGTGAGCCTGCAATGCCATGGAGGAATGGGCTATGTTGAGGAAACCGGGATTGCTCAAATCTTTCGAGATGCTCGAATTTTACCAATATATGAGGGAACAAATGGAATTCAGGCTATGGATCTTGTGGGCAGAAAAATAATCAGTGATGACGGTCTCGGAGTAAAAGAGCTAATCTCAGAGATGCAGGAGTGTTCTACAAATCCATCGATAGTAGAGATGCTTTCTGCTTCACAGTTAGGCCGATTTATAAAGTCGCTTGATGATCTGAAGACTACTGTTTCTATTATTCTTGAAAACTCTGATGACAAAGAATTCACTGGAAAAATTGCCTTTGATACGCTCATGATGATAGGCACAATTTCAGCCTCTTGGCAAATGCTCTCAAGCCTTGATAAGGCTAAAAATGCTTTTAACAAGGGCTCAGCATCGTCTGAATTTTTTGAAGATAAAACCGAAACTGTAAAACATTTTCTAGACTTTATCTTGCCACGTTATCTGTCCAACTTTGTTACAATATCTGCGAGCTCTGAATAGTTATCTTTTTATCCTAACCATTATTTCGTTTTTACGAAACATTGGTAGCACATAAGGAGCATTAAATTGGGCAACCATGAACCCGCCCTGAGTGTTAATATTGTTTAGCTTAAGAAGCTTTGCAAGTTTTTTTTGAAAATTCACACTTCGAGACTCAGTTGCCCAGCCCCCAAAAGTTAAGGCGGCGACCTCGCCTAGCGCTTCATTTTTAATTGATACTTGACTTGTGTTGGTCTTGGGAAGGTCCTTCATAGAGTGCTCTCTGGGCATCACAAAAGAAACATTGTAAGTATCTAGCCCCTCGGAAGGACAATCAGAAATCACAGGCGCGGTCATTGCTATTTTCATCTCTTTATCATTGCCACCAAAAATGTAGCTGGCGATTCTTCTAAAACCAGAAGATGTTGAGCTTTTGTAATCAGCCTTAACGGATGTTGTGGCAATTATCATTTCACTGTAGCGACGAATTTCAAAACTATCATGTTTAGAAATCAGCTCATATTCAGGGGTTTCAAGCGCCATATTTTTATCAGTTAATTATTTTTTTCCAAAGAAAGGAACCATTGCCGGTGTTTTATTTTTGTATTCAATATAGTCTTTATCGTCACCCCATTTTTTTTCAGCCTTGTCTTCTAAGAAAGGAAGGCCGCTTATTTTTGTCAACAAAAGAAACACAAAAACTGGGGAAATAAGGGTTACAAACTGCCAGCCAGATAGAAGCGGCAACGAGATAATTGCAATGCCCGTCCACAGAACAATTTCTCCAAAATAATTTGGATGGCGAGAGATCGACCAAAGGCCTTGAGTAATAAACTTATCCCTATTTTCAGGCAACTCACTAAAGGCCTTTTTTTGTCTATCCGCAACTGCCTCAAAAGCAAAGCCTAGAGCCCAGATAATAGCGCCTAACAAGAAAAACACGCCAAGCGGCTCCTGAGGATTCAATGCTATAACAGTAATCGCGTTTACCGTTGTTAAGAAAATCCATAGGGCTGAGAGGGTCCAGGTCATTAGAAACTTTGGCAATGACTTTTTGATCTCTCTAAACCTTTTATCTTCTCCGCTTTTAACTATTCTTTTATAGAGAAATATTCCAAGCCTTAGCGTCCAAATTGATACAAAAATAGCCACAATAGTCGAGCGAATTGATGCCTGGTATCCTGAACTCAAAAGCGCAAACATTGCAGCAGAGGTGACAAGAAGTGTTGCAATCATGCCTGTAAAGTCAAAATATTTTTCCGAGCTAGTAACCAAAGAAGGCACTGCAATTATCCAGTGGACAGTGAAACTCACGCCCGCACACAAAAGAATGACAGGCACTCCATAAAGAAATACTCCTTCCACTGAAGCTGAGATTGCAACAAAGCAGGCAGTTAAAATACAGGCGACAATGGTGGTCAAGTCTTTTATCATTATGGCTTCTCAAAAAGGTAGTGAGAAACGCCCCATTCAGCGCCTCGGTTAAAACCAAAAAGAACTTCACATGACATGAAAAAGATGCGCCATCTTTGCAGCCATGAGCCAGCGTCTTTCTCTCCATATGTTTTTTTAAACAATTCTAAAACTTCGGCCTTGTTTTGGTCCATCTTTTGAAGCCAAGCAAGTGAGGTTTTTTCATAGTGGATTCCACTAACCCTCCAATCCTTCTCTATTTGCATTTGTTCTGAAAAGCTCATTAATAGCCTATGAGAAGGCATTTGACCCCCGCTAAAAAATTCCCTCGCCATCCAATCTCCATCATCATTATCTTCAAATGGATAGGCAACCTTTTGATGGGAGAATATATGCACAAACAACTTGCCGTCACTTTTAAGCCAAGTATTAACCCTTCCAAGCAATTTTTCATAGTTACGCATGTGCTCAAACATTTCAATAGAGACGACTCTATTAAATATTTTATTCGTTTCAAAGTCGTTCATGTCGGCAGTAATAACCTCAACATTTTTTAAATTAAGCTTGCCACATCTTGCCTCGATAAATTGCCTCTGGTCAATTGAGTTACTCACCGCAGTAATCTTGCTTGTTGGAAAATGCTCTGCCATAAAAAGAGTTAAAGAGCCCCAGCCACAGCCAAGCTCTAAAATATCGTGGCCATCAACTAAGCCCGCCCTTTCACAGGTCAAACTAAGCATCGCATTTTCAGATTGGTCTAAAGTTGAAACACCTTCCGGCCAAAAACCTGAGCTATACTTTAACTTTTTTCCCAGCACCAGCTCAAATAGTCTTGGCGGAACTTCATAGTGTTGTTCGTTTGCTTTTTCTGGAACAAGTGCAATCGGACTCTCTTTTAAAACGTCAATCCACGTTGCATGTTCTTTTTCCATTTCATCTTCGCTAAAGCTTGTAGCTTCAGCCAAGCGCTGACTACAGAGGCGCTTAATTCCAAACCTAATTAATGTATCTGGCAATAACCCTTTTTCTGCAAGTTTTATTAATAAAGTAACCATAAACTAGTAATTAATTTGAGTATTTTTTGAGTCTGGCTTGGCAAATACAAGCTGAAAATCACCAATTAAATTTTCAAGAAACCCCGCCTCACAGTAGACCAGATAAAAGCTCCATATCCTTGTGAATGATTCTGAAAACCCAAGCTCTTTAACTTGAGGCAGAGCTTTTTGAAAATCTTCTCGCCAAATTTCAAGCGTTTTGGCATAGTGTTGTGTTATGTCTTCAGAGTCTATCATGACCATATCAGTTTTTTCTTTAATGGCATTAAGTATTTGTGGCATCGCGACAAGACATGACCCTGGAAATATATATTTTCTTATGAAGTCTACAGAGTTTTTGTAGGCGTCAAAATTAGGGTCGTTGTAGGTAATTCCTTGAAGCACCATGAGTCCGTTTTTTTTCAATAACGAGGAGGCTTTTTCAAAGAAACCAGGAACATACTCTGCGCCAACAGCCTCAATCATTTCGATAGAGACTACCTTGTCAAAAACACCTTCAAGTTCGCGATAGTCCTTACTAAGAAGTGTTATCTTGTCGTTAAGCCCCTCATTAGAAATCAGCTCAGAAGCATATTGAAACTGGTTATCAGAAATGGTTGTGGTTGTGACTTTACAGCCATAGTTTTTCGCGGCATGAACTGCGAAACTGCCCCAGCCCGTTCCAATTTCAAGAACATTGTCTTTGCTTGAAAGATTGAGCTTTCTGCAAATTCTGTCTATTTTTTCAACTGAAGCGTCTTGCATACTTGACTCTTTTCTTGAAAATATCCCACTTGAATAAGTCATTGTAGGGTCAAGCCATAGTTTATAGAAATCATTGCTCAAATCATAATGAGCCAAGATATTGTTCTTGCTTCCTTGCAGGGTGTTTTGTCTTTGCTTATGAATAAGTTTTGTAATTGGGTTGGTCAATCTTGCTAGTCCTGACTCTAAACCAAGCAAGGTATTTTTGTTTTTTATGATAAGCTGAATGAGGGTCACAAGGTTCTTTGAGCTCCAGTATCCGGCAGTGTAGGCCTCCGCTGCACCGTTCGTGCCTCCGCTTCCCAAAAACACGTAAAACTCTTGGGAGTAGACCTCAAGCTCCGCTTTAAATGCAGAGCCAGCGCTGCCAAAAGTATGTTTTTTGGCCCCATCAATAATGGTTAGCTCTCCGTTATTAATGCCTTTTAGTTTTCTAAATAAAATGCTTTTAAAAAAAGACGTCATTCGAGTACCTTTTTGCATTTTTTGAATACTGTTGGCCAAGCTGTCAACAGAAAGCTGATCTTTGGTGTGTTTTTCTTTAGTCATAATTTATCTGGGTGTGTGAAAAATGGCGCTCTTCTAATCAAAAGCATCAGAGCCTGCCAATGTATTCTATAAACCACTAACAATGTTGCAAGTGGGAACCTAAGAATGGCCTTGAGCAAGCCCTTGTTACTAAAGGTGCGCCTTGTTAGATTGAGCGCAACATTAAATACTTTTTCTCCATCTTTATAATTTTTCATTACTACATTTAGGGTTTCTTCTGGATTAGAAAAAAACCACTCATAATCGTGGTCCATCCCCCAAAAAGGGCTTACGTGGAACTGTTTTTTTGGGGTTGCAGTAAAGCTCATCTGCTTGTCCGCTTCTAATTGCTCATGTATCACGTAAGAATGTCTTTCTTTCCATGGAGTGTTTGTAACCTCGGCCATTATAGCCTCAACTTTTTTGTCTTTCTCATCGAAACAATAGTAGAAGCTGACTGGGTTAAAGCAATAACCAAAATATCTTAAATGTGTGAGCAGTCTGATTGGACCTTTAAACTGTTTTCCCGTTTTTTTAAAAAGGGTTTTTCTTACTGCGCTTTCAAGCCCTATTGAAGGATCCCCATGATAGTCCTTCCTTCTAAATGAGACAATTGCCGGCTTGTTGATATTCCACAATAAAGACGGCTTCATAGTTGAGGCCAAGGTAGATATATCAATATATGCCATGAAAATAGGGTACCTAAAAAAACGATTGAACGGGGTGTGTCGATGATGACTAATGGTGCCCCAGTATAGGTGGTGCTTTTTAGAAAGACTCATAACGACACCCCAAAGGTTTTGCACACTTCTAGGGCGCTATTAACTCCGTCTTCATGAAAACCGTTGCCCCAGTATGCGCCACAATAAAATGTATTATTAACCCCACTAATCTGCTTTTTTTTCTTCTGCGCCTGGACTCCATCAACTGTAAAAAGAGGGTGGTGGTATTCAATCTTTTTAATTATTTTAGAGGGGTCAATCTCACCACCACTATTAAGCGTTACCAAGAAGTCTGGCTTAGCGTTTAGTGACTGTAATATGTTCATATTATAGGTGAGTGTTACTGGCTTGTTCTGATCTCCACTTAACAAGTAATTCCAGCTTGACCAGGTTGTTTTAATTTTTGGCATTAGCGAGGTGTCGGTATGTAATATGGCTGTGTTTTTTTGATAAGGCAGCGAGCCTAAGATTGATGACTCATTTTCACTTGGGTCTTTCAGCAAAGCCAAAGCCTGGTCACTGTGCGTAGCAAATATAACTTTGTCGAACTGCTGAGGCTCTTGGTTATTGTCGCAATAAATCTTAATGCCAGCAGAATCTCGCAAGACTTCTTTAACGGGCGAAGAGAGTAAAATTTTTTCATTAAAGCCCTCAACCATCTTTTGGACATAGGACTTTGAACCACCCTTAATTACAAACCATTGGGGTCGCTTGAAAATTTGGAGCAGCCCATGGTTTTTAAAAAAACGAATATAAAAAACAGCGGGTATTTCTGTTGTTTTTTTGGCGGCTGTGGACCAAATTGCCGCTCCCATCGGAATAATATAGTTCTCAACAAAGTGGTTGCTAAAGTTGTGCGTCTTTAAGAAATCACTAATAGTTATTGCCTCATCAACTACTGCAAGCTCTTTAACTGCCAGTCGATTAAAGCGGAGAACGTCTCTGAGCATCATTAGAAATGAAGCCTTAAATAAATTTTGTCTTTGGGCAAAAACCGTATTCAAAGAGCCGCCTGAATACTCAAGATTTTTAGCTGGTGCTTTTACACTGAAGCCCATTGAGGTTTTTCGAACCTCAACTTTTAGTTTCTGCAAAAGCCTTATAAAGTTTGGATAGGTTTTTTCATTATAAACAATAAAACCTGAATCCACATTCCAGCTCTTGTCATTCAGTTTAATTTCATGTGTATGGGTATGCCCGCCAACGTAATCGTTTGCTTCAAAAACAGTTATATCGTGTTCCTTGTGTAACAGATAAGCCGCGGTCAAGCCGGATATTCCGCTTCCAATAATAGCAACCTTCATAGCATAAAATCAAATATGTAATATAAAGCCTCCCCTTATTTAGGCCTGCCAACTATCATAACCAATAATTAGCAATAGTGTTTTGTAAAAGACACAATTATATAGTGTGTTTTTTTTACAGTGTTCTGTTTATGGGTATAAGCTTAGGGCTTGTTTCTGACAGTCGAACATTGCCAAATAGTCTTTGCTTATTTCAAAAAAATATGGGATAATTGTCGCCTTTCAGCAATTTGGCTGGAAATGGTCTGGTTTTGTAATAACAAGACTAGTAATTTAACGTATCACACAGAGCCCCAATATCAGTCAGGGTGCCCTTTAAAAGGGGTTGGCTGATAGGCAATGTGGAAGTCTTAACCCAGGAGAAATGTATGGCGAAAGCGTCAATGAAAAAAATGTTAGAGGCCGGTGTTCACTTCGGCCATAGGTCTCGTTTTTGGCACCCAAAAATGGAGCCTTATATCTACGGAACACGAAATGGTGTTCACATAATTAATCTTGAAAAAACACTACCGCAATTTAATGATGTCCTGAATTTTGCAAGCAAAACTGCTGCACAGGGCGGATCTATTCTCTTTGTTGGAACAAAGAGAGCGGCAAGCAATATTATCAAAGAAGAGGCAATCCGATGTGGAATGCCTTACGTTAATCATCGCTGGTTAGGCGGAATGATGACAAACTATAAAACTATTAAGGCTTCAATAAAGCGCCTTAAAGACCTAGAGTTTCTTGCAGAGGAAAACTTCGCACAATTTACAAAAAAAGAAGCCCTAGTAATGACAAGAGAAATGGAGAAGCTAGAAAGAAGCCTGGGTGGAATTAAAGATCTTGGAAGCATCCCCGATGTTGTCTTTGTTGTCGACATTGGTCATGAAAAAAATGCCGTTAGAGAAGCTCGCACTTTACGCTTACCTATCATCGGTGTTGTAGACTCTAATCATAACCCAGAAGGAATCGATTATGTCATAGCAGGAAATGATGACTCAATAAGGGCGATTGGTTATTACGCAAGGAAAATTGCAGACGCAGTCCTTGAAGCCAAAGCGTCAATTGTTGAAACTAAGTCTGCCGCTAAGAAGGCTGAGCCGACTGCTAAAAAAGAGGCTGTCGAGGCTGCCCCTGAAACAGAAACTGCTGCTGAAGAAAAGAAGCCAGCTGCTAAAAAAGAGGCTGCCAAGAAAACTACAGCAAAGAAGCCAGCTGCTAAAAAAGAGGCTGCCAAGAAAACTACAGCAAAGAAGCCAGCTGCTAAAAAAGAGGCTGTCGAGGCTGCCCCTGAAACAGAAACTGCTGCTGAAGAAAAGAAGCCAGCTGCTAAAAAAGAGGCTGCCAAGAAAACTACAGCAAAGAAGCCAGCTGCTAAAAAA
>ERZ1047821.214-NODE-214-length-49235-cov-6.463644_pt1 | contig 49235 bp, 41 predicted proteins | sample MGYA00383096_ERZ1047821 | MGnify/ENA primary metagenome ERZ1047821 (study PRJEB29581, sample SAMEA5548366) | metagenome | biome: marine; feature: coastal; material: water | depth 25 m | study: Short-term variability in the microbial, nano- and picoplankton... | reverse complement strand
CGGCCAGGGCATCAAGACATGGTTATGCACAAGCGAACAAACGGTGAAGCCGACCTTAGGGGCGGAGGAATGTCCTCTGCAAGGCTGACCGCCCCCCTCGTAGCTGCTGCTGCATTTGTAGCACCGTTGCTGACCCCGCTAGGAATCAAAGCCGAGGCACAGGTTGGTGCCATTGGAAGCGTTGAGGCCGGTGAAATGGAGCACCAACCAGCACGGTGGTCCACCGATGCCTGCAAAGAAATGCGCTGTCGAGACCCTGATGCTGCTGAAGCGATGGTCAATCTCGTTGAATCTCAGCGTATGAACCTCAATTCAATTGGATCAAGGGTCGACCTCGTTGTCACAGGGACTCCGCTTGGCCTTGGTGAACCATGGTTCGATGGGATTGAACCTGCCATGGCTCGAGCCATGATGTCGATTCCAGCCGCCCGTGGGGTTACGTTTGGTCGTGGATTCGACGTAGTGAACATGACAGGTTTGCAACATAACGATGCATGGGGGGGTTCACCTGATTCACCGACCCCTATGGGAGAGCGACCTGATGGCGTGTTGGCAGGGCTAGCAACAAGCGCCCCCATTCGCTGCTCTGTTGCGTTCAAGCCGCCCTCGAGCATCGCTTCTGAACAAAAAACACTCCACCTCGAGAGCGGGGCGATTGAACCGTTGACCGTCAAGGGACGTCACGACCCAGTTTTGGGTCCGAGGGCCGTTGCTGTGGTCGAAGCAATGGCCATCCTTGTCTTGACCGATTTAGCACTGCGGGGAGGGTTCATTGATGAGTGAAACCATTACTGTTCACAAATTCGGAGGCTCGTGCCTTCGTGACTCCTCCGACCTTGATCGAATTGCTGAAGTTGTTGGTGATTGGAATGGTCGTGCAGTGGTGGTTGTCTCGGCTCTTTGGGGTACAACTGACCGCCTCATGCGAGCAAGCAAGGAACCACGGTACGCAAGCCGATTGGTCAACGATTTGTCCAGTCAACACCTTCGATTTGCCCCCGGGTTGCTCACCAGTGAACTGGGACCATTGTTCACGAAAGTTCTGAACGGCATTGAACAATCCCTCGTCGAACTGGCAAGACAACCAACCGACAGGATCGCAGTCAACCGACTGCTCGCCGCCGGAGAACGACTCTCTGCCTTGGTGGTGTCTCACCGACTCAAACAATATGGAATCGAAGCCCATCCAGTTGGTGCCGAGGATATTGGACTTAGGCTGAATGGAATCAACCGGGCCCCAACCGTTGACCTCGAGGCGTCGATGAGGCTTCTCGATCGTTCCTCATTGCAGGGAACGCCTGTCATCACTGGTTGGTTTGGTGAAGGAAAGGACGGTGAACTGGCGTTGCTCAGTCGAGGCGGCTCCGACCACACTGCCACATCGATTGCGCGAATTGTTGACGCACACAGAGTCATTCTGTGGAAAGACGTTGCTGGAATCATGCCACTGAACCCAAGATGGGGCATCAAAACCGAGCCACTTGCCTACCTAGGGTACGGTGAGGCATTGGAACTTTCTCGACTCGATACGCCTATTCTCCATCCAGCCACTGTCGAACCCTTGACTGATACAGGAATTCCCCTCGAAGTACGCCACCTGCACGGCGCATCCGAAACAAGTACCTCTACCGTTGTTGGCCCTGACTTGTACGAAGAAAACGCCATCAAAGCCATCGGGTGCATGCCAAGCGTCGTCTCCATACGCTGTCAGAGTAAATCCTTGGAACAACAAAGTCGGCGCCTCGGCGAGGTGTTGCTCCAGTTTGACAAAGAAGGGATCGCCTGTTGGCACCTCGACACCCAGCCAGGGGAAATTCGCTGGATCGTATCTCAACATGACTCGTTGATTGCAACGAGGTTGATCGAAGCTCAATTTGGTCCTGCTGACCTAGAAACTCACACAGCAATCCTGTCGCTTGTCGGCAACCGTGAAGAGGCCCAAGAGGCATTAGACGAAGAACGAGCGAACGCTATGGGCATCGAAATTCTCTCTGATACAGGTCATGCTGTACGCATGCTCACACAAACGACTGACATGGTCATGCTGCTCAAGGAATTGAGTCAACTGTGCAACTTGAAGCACACCGTGCAGACACGAAAGTGAACTTCACTCTGCTCGCTTTTCACGGAAGTTCTGCAAGTGAGTTGGAAGGTTCAGAGCGAACAATCCTCCGACCACACAGAACACGAAGAAGGTCCCGAGGGCCACACCGTACACGGAGATGAGTTCAACTGACTCTTCCATTCGAAGGGCGGTGTCTTTGGAGAAGATGCCAACAAAGAACGGGAGGATGGTGTTTGCAGAGAGCACAACGGTCGCAAGGACAACGGCAATGATCGGGTTGATGATGAGGGAACGGTGGTACTTGCCAACAATTTTCTGAGGGTTCATCACGTACACTTCGTTGGTGCGAATGCTCGTGTCCAGCATTGAATATCGGAGAACACCGTTGCTGAGTTCGAAGTACATGATCAAAAGAACAGCGTAGACGACCACAAGTCCCGAAAGGAGGAATGGTTTGTCTTGCAGGCCAAACATGTCACTCGAAAGGGTCACCTTGGAGGATGCAAACCGGAGAATTGCAAGGATAAACATGAGGTTGCTCACGAGCGTAAATCTTCCATCGCGTTGGAAGGTACCCCAGAAGCCAGTGCCTGTTGCGGCCACAATGAGAATCAATTGAAGAACAGTTGCAATACCAAGGCTTCCGGTAATCATGTACCAGATTGTGCCTTCAGGTGGCGAAATCATGTAGGTCAACATGGCGAGTGCAACCAGCACACCATAGACGACCAATTGCAAGGTTTGAACCCACTTTGCAGGTGGAAGGAATTTCGCCTTTGGGACAAGTGGTCCACCGAGCAGGCTTTCAATGAAGGTTGGAATCTCCACGGTTGGAATGGCATCCTTAGGAATGTCACTGCCTGAACCAATTTGACCTGCTGCCTTCTTTCGGGAAGGCGCTGAAGATCGAACGGTTTTTCCATCGTAAAGGTGGGCGGTATCGCTGGATGGCTTGCTTACAGTCATCGTATCCCCTCAGAATCCTCGTGCTCCAGCAAGAGCGGTTGAAAGGAGCATATCCGGCTCCCAGTCCATGATGTTCACACCGAGTCCACGCAACTCACTGATGAGAACGTCGCGCTCGGTCTTCATGACCTCATACCCTGTTCGGTCGATGCGGCGTGCATCGAATTCGAACTCAAGTGATGATGGCGTAAGGACGGTCACATCGAAGTCACGTGCTCGGAAATCACGGAGCGCATTGATGATGGTTGGATCGTCCTCAAGATTGGAGAGGAAGATGATTGGGCTTCCCTTGTTGATGTGCGGTAGAATACGGTTCACGACCACTTGCAGTGGGATGTTACCACGGGCAACTGCGCCAGCAAGTTTTGTCAGAATGACATAGAGTTGTTTCTTGCCCGTATCACGGTCCACACTGACCACTTCATCACCGTAAACGATGACACCGACGCTGTCACGACGGCCGAGGAAGTACTTGGCAAGCGAAGCTGCTGCTCGGGTGGAGTACACAAGTGCATTTCGAGACACAGGCCCGGTTTCTGCGACTGAGCGGGAATCAACAATGATGATGATGTCCGACACAGCGTCGCGCTCACGTTCGTTGACCATGAGTTTACCAGATCGTGCGTATGCAGACCAGTTGATGGCTCGGAAGGAATCACCTTCGAAGTACTCACGAAGGGAGTAAAATTCTGAACCAGGACCGGGTTGACGGATGTTGACCGCACCAGTGAAAATCTTTGGTACACGGGATTTGACAAACGTATCTTTGAGATCTTCCATCTTCGGGAACACAAGGAAATCATTGTAGACATGCAATTCCTTTTCCTTGTGGAACAGACCAAACGGGTCTTGAATCCTGACAGCCACAGGACCCACGCTGTAGAAGCCTCGTAGAGGGCATTCAACGGTGTATTCGATGAGTGTTTCACGGCGAGGTCCGAGTTCCATCAGGATGTAATTCGCACCGTCTTTGATGCGCATGACTTCAGGAACACGGTCGCGAACTTCCAAAATTTTGGCGAGTGATGAGTGATTTTGCATTTTCAGTGTGATGTTTAACTCACCATCTTCGAAGATTCGGGCGCTTGAGAGTTTGCGCATGGCAGTCACGCTGCCAAGGGCCACACCCTCTTCACCCGTCCATTCGTCTGCGCGTCGGCCGCTTGAAGCGACGTCTGCGTGACCGCCAAACAAGGCAGCCCAGGTGAGGAACACGAAGATGACAACCGCGATCGTAACGAGTTGGGAATTTCGCAAGGTTAACCCAAGCAAGTACATGGCAACAGCCAAACTTCCCAGCATAGCAGATTTACGGCTCCACATCCATCATCACCTCAATTCAAGTAACGTTGGTCAACTCAAACGGTTGGCACAGGAACTTCTCGTAGGATTGCTTGAATCACTTCACCAGGTTCAAGGCCCTTGATTTGATGTTCAGGCTTGAGAATGATTCTGTGCGCAATAGCAAGTTCAGAGACTGCCTTGATGTCGTCAGGCGTGACGAAATCACGACCACGAAGGGCAGCTGCTGCACGAGAGGTCTTGAGCAAAGCTTGGGAACCACGAGGCGAAGCACCGACAAGAACACGAGGATCTTCTCGGGTTCGAGACACGATTTCAACCATGTACATGCGGAGCGCTGGGTCGACGTACACGTCTTCACAGGCTTGCTGCATAGCGATGACTCGCTGTGGATCGGTGATGACATCGACGTCAACTGCGTCCTTACCACGTGCAATACGTCGGCGCAGAATCTCGTCTTCGTCAGCACGGTCAGGGTAACCAACGGACATCTTGAACATGAAACGGTCAAGTTGTGCTTCAGGAAGCGGGTAGGTACCTTCTTGCTCGACCGGGTTTTGTGTGGCCATAACAATGAACGGAGCTGGGAGTTTGTGGGTCACCGTACCAATGGTCACCTGCTTCTCTTGCATAGCCTCAAGCAAAGCAGCTTGGGTCTTTGGAGGAGCACGGTTAATCTCGTCAGCAAGGAGAAGGTTACAGAACAAAGGTCCTGGCTTGAAGGTGAATTCTCCCTTCTTTGCGTCGTAGATGTTGGTACCTGTGATGTCAGCAGGGAGCAAGTCAGGCGTGAATTGAACACGCTTGAAGTCGCAACCTAGCGCATCAGCGAAGGTGTTGGTCATCAGTGTCTTTGCCAAACCAGGGTAATCTTCGAAGAGAAGGTTACCGTTCGACAAGATGTTGATCAACACATTGTCGATGACGTGAGGCTTACCGATAATCACTTTCTGCACTTCAGCAGCAATCGCTTGAGAGATTGCGCCGACGTGGGTCAAGCGGGCTTTGACCTCAGGGCTGGCTTGGTGCTTCGGCTGGGCCGGAGCGGCCGGTGCTGCTGGTGCAGGGGCTGGAGCCGCTGGTGCTGCTGGTGCAGGAGCAGCCGGCATTGGTGGTGCTGGCGCTGCTGGTGCGGCGGGGGCGGCTGGAGCCACAGGCATAGGCGGCGCTGGCGCGGGCGGGGCTGCGGGTGGGGTAGGGGGTTGCATGTCTATTTTCCTCCAGATTTCAATTTCCCCAACGCCTGATGTGCGGGATTAACTCCCTCAAATCGTCGTTGGAGTAGATACGGGTCGAACTAATGAGTTCGACCAGTCGCGGATCACGCACCATTTGCATGATTTCCGCTGGGCTTTTGCGCATGAATTCATCACGCGTCAAATCGTTGAACTGGCGCACCTTCGAGAGCAAAGCTTCCCGTGTGCGCATTTGGTACTGGGCGGCGTCGAGTTTCGTCGGGCGCTCTCTGAACCGTGTCAAATCGAAGACGTGGCGCCAGTTTTCTTTTTCTGGAACCACCATGATGGCGATGGCGAGCAACGCAAACAGGTTGAGGATGATGAGCCACTTGAGGACGACATCGCTGGTCAACAGGACGATTGCACCCATTGCTTCTGTGAACGGGGAGGAAAGTGCGCTGACAACGTGACGGCTCTCGTCGAACACGATGACGAAGTTGTCATTGAATCGTGTCACCTTGGTCGAGATCTCTTCGTTGTCCTGTTCCATCATGTCTTGCATGAGGGCTTGGAAGTACTGTCCATTGCCGTTCCAGGTGGTGTCACCTTGTGCATCGGACAGGCCGTTGGAATCGGAGTTCCAGCAGTTGTGCCCCTGTTCGATGTAGTAAGGAGAACTGCATTGTTGGTAACCGACTTCTTCTGCAATGTCTTTGTCCCAAAGGTGGTTGGCAAGAACGGAGTGGTCAGCGACGAAGACAATCGATCCAGTGACAGACACTTCGCCTTGTCCCTCAGTGGTCTGATCGAGGACTGTGATGTCTGGATAGTCAATACGTACGATGAGTCCGGTCTTTCCTTCACCAAGCGTTGGGTTCTTGTCGCTGTTGATGTCAAGGTTGCTCGAATCGGTCACGATCACTGCAGAGGTAGATGCTGCGGCGAGCACGTTGACATCTCGGTTTGTGTCTGTTTGATCGTCGAGGACTTGGATCGCAGTTGGGCGGTGGAAGAGGACTGGCAAACGGCAGTTATCGTACACGCCGATGTCGAGGTTTCCTTGAGAGCAAGGAATCAATCGTTCATCACCCATCTCAGTCACATTTGCACGGAGGCTTGCCGCAGCCCACAATCGGCGGTAGTCGCCGGGTTGGACTTCATCAAGTTCGTTGGTCATCTCGTAGTACCGTTGGTCGTCGAGTACCATGTCGCCGAAGTACTTGACACCAAATTGGTCGGCGACGAGTTGGGCGTTGACTGAGTTTGCTGCAAGAATGACTTTTCCGCCTTTCTTCGTAACGAAGTCATACATGGCGGAAGCTTCTGCAGCATCGAATGGTTTCTCTGGGCCAGCGATCACCAGCATGGTGCGGTGAGGATCTTGCCAGTCGTTGACAAGCATTGGCGTGGACATCGTGTTAGCGATAGCAAAATCCTTGCTAGCAAAATCATCCCGCATGGAAGTCAGTTGTTGGTTGGAGTAGGCATCATCCGAAGTAGAATATGGAGAAAGAACGGTTTGCTTGTTGAGGCTGACCAATCCAATCAGAGCGACAGAGACGACAAGGGAAGCCATGAGCCCAACTTTGAGCCAGGATTCAACGGAGAGTTTCTTTGCTTCTGTTTCTGCCAATATTATCCCTCCTTCTTCTCATCTCGCGTTGCATCTGCTCGTAAAGACATTCGACGGAACTTCGCTCCACTCATAATGGTTCTCCATGGGTGCTCCATTAAAAATCGAGAGATGAAGAGGTTGATATACCTCCTGTGCACAATATTTTGAGTGAATTCGGCAGAAGAATGTAAGAAAACTACGTGTTCTTCAGTTGAATGTCTTTTTTCGGCGAAGTAGACTCACCATTGCCACGACCGTTATTGCTTCAACCGCTGCGAAGCCGGGGACGGTGTTTGACTCCATGCTCAGACCATCCTCTGAGGCGGTCGAGTCATCGTCGTTGTTCCCGTCGTTTGTCGGCTTTGTCTCTTCCTCGTAGGCGATGACATCGACGTCAAAGGTGGTGCTACGGGCGGTATCGTCGCCTTCGGAAACCAACGAGATTGTCACTTCACATGTTCGACGCGGTTGGCTCTCCGAGGCAACCAATGTTAGAATTGCAGAGGTTTCTTTCCCGTTTTGAGCGCCAGTGGGGTCTACAAGTGTGTTCACAAGAGCATCCAACCCTTCCACAGTGAGGTGAGGGCAACTCCTGACTTCTGCTGAAGCCTCTTTGACAGCGTCTTTGGCATTACCGAGGTTCATCAACTGAATCGAGATATCCACAGTTGAACCCGCATAGAGATCATCTTCGGAGAGCGTCACCTCTGGCTTGAGGTTGAACACTTTAGGCACTCGGACGGTCCCCTCAATCTCTTGGTTGCCCGTTGAGGTGTCACCGACTTTTTCGTCCGCTGTCACTGTCAAGGTCGAGGTGTTGTCAGGATTATACTCCCGGGCATCATAGTCGTTATCATTTGAGAGGGTGATGGTGAAGGTCTTGTTTTCACCTGCTGCCACAGTAATGCTTTCTGGCCCATCATAGGTGTAAGGCGTCCAAGTGTTAACCTCGTACGTCAATTCCAATTCCACTTGGCTCATACGTGTGTTTTCAATGTAAGCGACAATTTCTCCATCAATGTCCCAATCATCATCCATTTCGATGGTGAACCCATTATCCATGTCTGTGGACCAACCAAGGGTCCAACTTGGGGCTTCCAATTGGTCTTGTGCCGCTACTGAAGGCGGGAGCGTCATACCGAGGAGAAGAAGTGCAAGGCAAAGCAAAAAGGATTGGTTTCGAATCATACTATCACTCCAATAAACCCTGAACGGCTCGCTTTGTGAGCACACGAACCATCGAACGGCGGTACCGTGGAGGGAGGGCGGTGTTGTTCACAGGCTTCACGCTCTTTTGCACCGCTGTCGAGAGGGCTTTCACCGATGCATTTCCATCCCAGCCAGCCTCCAAAACGGAAGCGACTTCTTCAGGATGAGTTCGAGGGATTGATTCCAGTGCAGTGGTTGCTACAACAAGCGAGGTCGGATCACCTTCAATCCACGAAGCCGCGACACCGGCTTCAGGGAAGTCCCAAGAGTCTCGCACTCTGAGTTTCTGATACGATCCAGTTCGCCTGTTTGCATCTTCAGGCAAGGTAACCTTGAGCAAGAATTCGCCTTCTTCAAGTACGTTCTTCTTCATACCGTCAAGTTGGTAAAAGGAATCAATTGGGAGGGTTCTTGTTCCATTTGGACCAATCAAATGCACGCTTGCTCCAAGCACCATAAGCGTTGGAGCGATGTCACCCTGGTATGTTGCAACACAGAGGGTGTTTTGATTTGGAATGACACGGCAATCGGCACCTGTTCCGCAATCCGCTTTGTGGCACCAATCGATGGAACGGCGCCAGTCTTCTCCTTGATTGTACCAGAAGCACCGGGTATCGAGGCATAGGTTTCCGCCTAAGGTGGCATTTGTTCGAATCAATGAAGAAGCAACCTTTGACGCGGCTTGAACAACGACTGAGTGCACGCCATTTTCTTCCGTAAGGTCGGCAAGCCTCACCATGCATCCAAGTTCATTGGAGGAGATGGTATCGGTACCTTGGATCTTTGCGAGTGAAATCACATGGGGCTTCGTGTTGATGTGCCACTTGTAATTGGGAACCAAGTCGGTTCCACCAGCGACCCAATCAAAGCCTTCTCCAGCAGCCATCAACGTTGCAGCAAGTTCGCATGCTTCGTCAACAGTGGTGGGGTGGTGAAGGGTGAATGGAGGCATCAGCATCATTCATCACCGCCCATGTGTCGTTGTTCCTTCTTCAGCCAAGCTTTCCCAGCCAGCCCAAGTTCTGCAAGTTGCTCCGGATCTGGCTCAGTTGCGTTTCGCCACCCTTCGACTTGATCTTCGAGCGGAAGGTTTGGATCGAATCCAAACAGCACGCCATTCACGTATGGATCGGTGTCTTCCGAACGCTGTCGCGCTCGGTCTCGCACTTTGTGCTCGGCCGCTCTTTTGACAAGAAGGGGCTGCAGCGGCCCATGTTCGACACGAGGTGATGTCAAATCCAATGGGTCCTCAACACCGGCAGCCTTCATGCCTTTCTCGATGCCTTTGAACACCACATCGGGCGTGAGGGGCAAGTCCCTCAAGCGGATGCCGATGGCATCGTACACCGCGTTGACCACGGCTGGAAGCACTGGAAGGAGTGGCCCTTCGCCGGCTTCCTTTGCGCCAAATGGGCCTTCAGGATCACATGACTCAATAATGATCGGCTCGACATGGGGCATTTCGTGCACAGATGGAATCTTGTACTCGAGGAGGTTTGGATTTTGCAGGTGTCCTGTTCGGCCATAGACCATCTTTTCAGACAATACTTGGCCTAGACCCATGTGGCATGAACCAATGATTTGACCCTTCACAGCCATCGGGTTGAGCGCTTTACCACAATCGTGAGCAGCCCACACATTGGTGCACTTGATCATTCCAGTTTCAACATCAACATCGACTTCAGCCACGTAGGCAGAGAACGAATACGCTGGGGCAAGACCTGCCGCAGCACCCTTGTGAACGCCACCCATTGGAGGGGAACGGTAGGCACCGCTTGCAATCAGAGCACCCTTGTCTTCCTGAGCCTTGTGCAAGGCTTTGAGGTACGAGACGCCAATCGCAGGATCGTGCTTGTAGTAGATTCGCCGATCGTTGAGCACCAAATTATTTGGATGATAACCCAAAATCTCCCAGGCTGCGTTGAGGAGTTGCTCACGGATTTCGAGAGCGGCTCGAATGGCAGCATTTGCGTTCATGAACGTGACCCTGCTCGAATACGAACCAAGATCAACTGGTGAAGTATCACTTTCGTGGCTTCTGACATGAATCATGGCAAGGGGAAGGGCAAGCACTTCGGAAACCACTTGAGCGACAGCGGTCGTGGAACCCTGTCCAATATCCGCAGCGCCCGTGTGAACGGTGACGCCTCCATCCATGTCGACTTGCATGTGAACGGTTGCGTGTGGGAACCGGTTCGGGTCCCAATGAATCGGCAAACCAGAACCTGAGATGAAGAAACCACAGCCAATGCCGATGCCTTTGCCAAGCGGCATTTGTCGGAACTTCGAGTCCCATTCAGAGCCCTCACGGACCTTTTCGAGGGCCTCTCGCATGCCGTTTGAAGTGATTCTGAACCCACTAATGGTGCGGCTGTGTGGCGGCAAAAGATTTGCAAGTCGGAGGTCGATTGGATCGACCTTCATTTGTTCCGACATCTCATCAAGACCCACTTCCACAGCACATCGAGTGTTGACAGCACCGTGGCCTCGCATTGCACCAGATGCTGGTTTATTGGTCCAAACTCGTGCGCCGGTGTAATGGAACGATCCGAGTTCATACGGTGCGGTAGCTAAGACGCCGTTGTAGTATGAAGTCACGTGACCGAAGGAAGCGAAACCGCCACCATCGATGAGCGCATCGATATCAAAACCAGAAATACGCGCCTCTTCATCGGCGGTCATCTTGACTTCGATGTGGCTTGGGTGACGGCCTCGGTTGATCCAGTACACTTCTTCACGATCGAAGGTAATACGAACAGGGCGGCCAGATTTGCGAGCGAGAATGGCAGCACACATTTCGTGAGGGAAGGGATCGGATTTTCCTCCGAAACCACCGCCAACAAAGGTGCGAATCACATTGATTTGATGCATTGGGACGTCCAAAACGGTGGCAAGAGCTCTGTGTGTGTAATGCGGCACTTGCTGAGGCGTGTACAATTGCAGTCGGCCGTTCGGGTCCCAATGAGCGACAACAGCGTGAGGTTCAGTAAACCCGTGGTGAACACCAGCCATGTTCCACTTCCCGTGGGAGGAAGCCAACGGGGTGGCAACAAGCGAACGGTCGCCAAATTCTTGGAAGACACGCTTTTGCACATTCGTGCGAGCCAAGTGATACTTGCCTCGCCAGTGAATCGGTTCGTCCGCATCTTCGAGACCTTTCTTTGGGTCGAAGACAGGCTCAAGCACTTCGTATTCGACCTCGAAGAGGTTGAGTGCTTCCATGGCAGTTGCTTCGTCGACGGCTGCAACACATGCAACGAGGTCACCTACGTGACGGACCTTCTCAACAGCCATTGCGTGCTCGTCTTTGGTAACAGGAAGCACGCCGAATTGATGAGGCGAGTCTGCGCCAGTTGCGACGGCAAGAACACCAGGTAGGGCTTCAACCTTCGAGGTATCAATGGACTTAATTTTCGCATAATGGTGCGGAGAGCGAAGGATCTTCCCAATCACTTCATTGGCAAGTCTGACGTCGTCTCCATACCATGCTTGGCCAGTCACTTTTGCATTCGAATCAACCAAAGCAGTTGGCTTTCCGACTGAAGTGCCAGTTCGTGCACGGTCGTGAACGTGAGCGCCCGCAGGTTGAGCTTCTTTGCCTCCAACCATTTCGGGAATGAAGTCAAGATCACGTGGCGCCATGGTCGGGTTTGAGCCACCAGAACCAGGCGGCGGGAACGCTTGCTTACCAGCAACTCGCTTGCCATCCTTTCGGGTGACTTTTCCCGCACCTCCGGGTTGTTGACGGTATCCTCCTGACATCTTCATCACCTTGCATGACCCGGAGGCATCTGTGGTTCTTCTGGCCCGCTTGGATGTGGGTCTGGATGTGGATCGCTTGCTGGCGCAGCAGGTTCTGCTTCACCACGGTGAATGGCTGCTGCGGCTTGAATCGAATCGACGATTTGTTGGTAGCCAGTGCATCGGCAGAGGTTGCCTTCGATGGCGCATGCCACTTCTTGATCGGTTGGTGAGTCGTTCTCATTGAGCAGAGCTTGAGCGGTCACGAGGAAACCAGGGGTACAGAAACCACACTGGGAGCCACCATGTTCAGCGAAGCAAGATTGAATTGGGGCGAGGTGCCCTCCATCTGCCAATCCTTCGACGGTCAAAATAGTCGACCCCTCAACCTGTCCGGCAAGACAGAGGCAGGAGAGGCGTGGTGTGCCGTCAATCATGACGGTGCAACACCCACAGGTGCCCAAATCGCACCCACGCTTCACGCCAAGGGTGCCGACTTTGTCTCGCAACACATCAAGCAACACAGCGTTGGATGGAGCGAGGACTTCAACAGCCCTTCCATTGACCTCTGCAGACCAAATTTCCTTCTTCGCAACAGGAATCATATCAACGTGTTCGGTGCCTACCATGTCTGTCGCCTACGGCGACGTGGAGAACACCGCATATCAACCTAAGGTAGGATATTTTTCGCTCATGCTGCCGTCGTGGACCTGAGGCGTACTGACACAACATCGTCTTGGCCCGCCGGAGGGTCAACCCAATCGGGATCGCCAGGCAAAACCAAGCCTTCTCCAACACCGACGAGGCGTCCTGCTAAACTGCGTTGACGAGCGACCAATTGTTCCCAATCCACTTCGTCACTTCGCCATGATTGCCACCGCTTGAGGGCTCGCCAACTGACGACGACTTTCGCAAAGAGTTTGAGATGCGCTTTGGCAGAAGTTGGCCACCACACGAAAAAGACACAGAATACCAAGTAAGAAGGTAGGTTGGCTAACGGCTCGAGCAACCAATGCATCTGCAATAGTTCATTGATTGGACTGGCATTGTTGAGAAGCAGCCATGTCGCGCCCAGGGAAGCAATAATCCACCACAGCGGGAAGAACACAATGGCTGAAAGAATTTTGATGGTACCGATGATTGACTTGTCGGCGCCTTTCCCTTTCATTTTCCTGACGAGGAACGCATTTGCCTTGTATGGGACGATGTTGCCTAGCATTGCACCCCATGAGATGAGACCGAACATCCATGCACCAGCCCAAGCCCATGAGAGGAAGGCTTTGACAAACCCTCCAGTTGACAGGCGTTCAGGTCGTGCATCGACGTCAAACGGTGTGATGTCTCTGTGATCAAGCGCCTCAAAATGGGCTTCTGCCTCTTCGACGATGGCCGTTGCCGTTTCTGGCCGGTTTGCAGCCATGAAATCCCATCCAGCCCGGACCCTACGGGCACCAAGCACTGCTTCAGCATAGGTTGGTTTCTGCATTTTCCCTTCACTCATTCGTGATCGTTCGGCATAAGCAAGGCTTCGACCTTTCCAAATCAAGGTCCGCTCTCGCCAACTTGTCTTTGATAGACTTGCTCGCTGCAATTCTGTTCCGATTGCTTCTGTGACATGGCCAACCCATGCACGGTCGTTTTGATCTTGAACTGCCTCGTCTTCGACGGAATCAGGGATTGGATCGAACATCATCGAACGTTCGATGACAACCGCCGCACGTTCTCGAAACCGTTGGGAGTTTGAATAATGCAAACCAATCGGAACCAATTGGGGCTCTGGCAAGCCCTTTGACGCAGCCTCTCTTCGGGCTGCAAGAAGAATCCGTCCAGCCCCCGATCGTATTTTCTTCACACTGGCGTCCGCATGAGTTGTCCCTTCAGGGAAGATCATCAAACGACCTCCATTTGCGACAACCGATGATACTTCACCGAGCATTTGCGTATTTCGAGCGCTTGCTCCGGCCTTGTCGTTGCTGTCTTGTGCCCGTTCAATTGGAACGCCACCCGCTGAGCGAAGAATGCGCCCAATGAGTGGGAGCTTGAACAGTGTGTGCTTGGCGATAATGGAAATTTTACCAGGTAAAGAGGCGTTCAGGAGCATGGGGTCAATCAGACCACTGGGGTGCCATGCAATGAAAATGACACCGCCTTCGGGAGGTATGTTTTCGTCGTCAACGATGTTGATTTCACGGAACCAAACGGCGACCAAAGAACGGAACAATCGACGCGCGAGGCGGTACCCGCGATTCACCTTTGCCCTACCAGGACCGGAGGGGTCTTTTGGCCAGCGCATGGACGGAAGATAACACCCTTGCTTTTATCATCATCTCCGGCCAACCTGCGAAAAGGAAACGGTTTGTGTCCAGAATCCGAGTTTTCCAACCCTGCGCCTTAATCCCAAACGCTCGAGCCATCTTCGGGCGATGTCGCAGAGGCATCATCAGCGAGTGCTTTGAAGTCAACACCTGCGAGGGTGCCTTCTTCTTTGTTGCTAATTGCACCAACAAGCATGAGAACGACAAAGAAAAGCGCCACAAGACCAACCGCTGCAAAGGCCAATGTTGAGGTCGAGATACCTCCGTCAGATTCAGCCTGTTCGATGAATGCATTTTCAGTGTCCATGAGCATGATGTCAATGGTCATGAGTGGTGTTGAAGCATGACCGCCTGAGTCGTTTGCCATGATGCCTCGCAATGAGATGGTGTGATTGCCTTCAAGCGTGGTACCAGGAAGGTGTTCAAGTTGGTGAATGATGTCAATTGCAGTCAATGAACCTGATGTGCCATGATCGAACGTGTGAATGTTTGACCAGTCATCACGCAGGTGGTTGCTTCGCCATTGCATGGTCTCGATGCCTTCAGTGGCGAGGAATTCGACCTCATCAAATGGATACATGTGAATTCGGCTGTCTGCACCAACCTCTGTTTCAATCGTGATTTGAATCGTTGAATCGAATTCATAATCTTGTTGAGCTGCTTCCATTACTGCGTCAAGGGCACGGACTTCACCATGGCCATAGACGTTGTTTTGGCGGTTCTTTGGAATCAAATCTTCGGCGCATGGTTCGTTCGCAAACATGTAATTGCACATCCGATATGTTGAGGTTTCTTGCATGATGTTTCGAACATCAAATGGACTCAAGTCGGGGTTGGCTTGCAACATCAACGCAGCCACACCAGCGGCGCCAGGGGTTGCCATCGAGGTTCCAGACATGTCGGTGTATTGATCGCCAGTGTTGAAGGCAACAGACATCACACTCGAGCCAACATACGCAATGTTTGGCTTGACTCGACCTTCTTCAGTCGGACCTTGACTGGAGTAAACTGCGATGGCAGAGTTCTTGTCGAGTGCACCCACGGTGATGACGTCTTCAGCGGAACCAGGCGTTCCGATTTGTCCGGAAACACCGTTGTTTCCTGCAGCGATGAACAAGGCGATACCAGCTCGTACCATTTCGTTCCCGTAGCGGTTGACGCTGTCCTCTTCAGAAGAAGTCCATTCGATTGCACCAGGTCCACCGAGGCTCATTGATGCGGCTCGAATGTTGAATTGGTATCGGTTATCGACGGTCCATTGCATACCTGCCATAACCGTAGCAAAGGAACCTGAGCCACCTGCATCAAGCACCTTGACACCCACAAGATTGGCTTGTGGCGCCATACCGATGTGCTCGTATGTTGGAGCGCCGGTTCCGGCGGTGGTTCCTGCACAGTGCGAGCCGTGGCCTTGGTCATCGTACGGGAACACTTCGGTTCCGTTGGTGAGACCTGGGTTGTTCACCGGATCATAGAAACCAATGACCTTTGGGTCGTAGGTCGTATCATCATCATCCAAATCGTCAAGGCTTGCGTGAGCACCATCGATGCCTGTGTCGATGATTGCAACCGTTGCTCCAGCGCCGTCATAGCCGGTATCGGCCCATACGGTGTCGACGCCGTGGAGGACCGCAGCGTCGCCGTTTTGAATCGAGAGGATTCCATCGAGTTCGAGCATTACAACACCCGGAAGCGTCGTGGTGTCAAGGATTTGGTCGACGTGGATGCGCCCTGCGAGCGCGTCGATGTGCTTCAGGGTCCACTGGTGCTCATAGCCGACCTCTCGCTCCAAAAGCGCAATGTCATCAGCGGTGGGCGTGTGATCGAAATCCACAATCAGAGGCAAGGTACCTGCATCGTCTAAGAAGAGCGGGTTGTCTTTGTGGAGTTCAACCATATCGCCGATTCCATTTGCGTCCCGATCGACGGTGGTTTCGACCCACCATCCCTCGGCTTCATCGGATGCTGTCTCGACTGAAACTGGCATTGCCATGGCCATTGCTGGGAGCAACAACAAACTCAAACAGAGCAGCGAAAGGGTGGATTGGACTTTGGACATTTCAACGCCTCGTGGACATTCGAGGTGGGCACAGTTTTTGAAACCATTGAACGAATGTCCAAATCAGCCCATATGGCCTCAGCGAGACTGTATAGAATTCGTGGCCTAAAGTTATCATACGGGTGAATGCTTTTATGTCCAAACAAAGAATTTATTTTCATGGCAGCACCACGAAGAAAAGCACCTGCGGTTCAGACGAACGTCCTGCAGAACACCGTAAACTCCGGCACATCACTGTTGGCAAATGCTCAACCAACCGTTCGGCCGATGACAGTCGCGGCGCCTGGCGCCCGTATTGATGACAGCGAGCGTTCGCTTGTTCGCTTCTCACAATTGATCATGCTTGCCATTGCCATCGGTGCGATATGGATCAGCATCATCGGCATCGCATTCGACGATTCGGCAACAAACGCCGATTTCGCCGTTCTCGCCTTCGGTGGTTTGCTTTCAGCCGGACTGGCCATTGGTTGGATTGAAGTCCAAAGCCGTGGCAATGACCACCAATTGAGGGACGTGCAAGATTACATGCTTGGCGTTGGTTTCTTTTTCGCAACTGTTGGCGTGGTATGGGGTGCTCGGTTTGTCATCGGCTTATTCGAAGGTGGCGATCTCTTTGGGAACAGTGCCGGTCCCGGGGAATGGGCGCCTAACGAGAATGGAATCTACGTCCAAACAATAGCCATGCTTGGCATGATGGCTGCTCAATACGCACTTCTTCATCGTTTCAAAGGGGAAACCAAATTCGGTTGGGCCGTTGCATCCTACGCTCCAATGATTGTGTTGATCGCTGCAGGGATGAACATCTGGCTGAACTGGTCTGGTGGTGTCGTCAGTTATGGGATCGGAATCTCCACCATTGTACTCAGCATCGCTGGAATGCAGATGGCTCTGAAGTCAAACAATTCAATCAACATGATCGTCGTTGTCATCGCATCAGGCATTGCGCCGTTCCTGTTTGAGGCCGCCCACGATGTCAGCCCTGAACAGTCTGGTGGGGCCCTTTCTTTGCTTGTGTTCATCATTGCTATCCAAGGGTACTATGCCTCGAAAGAGGAACTTCGCTCCGATATTATGCAACGAGCTTCCCTCGTCCTCATCGGAGAAATTATCCTTGCCATGCTCTATGCAAGAAGCAGCGAACTCAATCTTGTGCTTGGCCCCCTCACGACGGAAACCTTGGGTGGACTCGGTGATTACTTCTCCCTCACAGTCATGCTTTGGGTCGCTGTGTTGGTGTTTTACTTCCCCGCAATGCTGCAGCAACGCCTCCCATGGATTCCAATTGGCCTTGCGTTTGCGTTGATCGTGATTCCTACAGATGAATCCACGCTTCCTTGGTTGATCACGGTGGCCATCCTCCCCTACTTGCTTTTGATTTCGAAGGTGACTCGGCGATGGGTTGCGAATTCAACACTTGCAATGACGGCTTCTTCATTCATTTTGGTTGATTTCATCGCCCAAGCCAACGATGTTAGCCAAGTTGACACCTACGGCATCATTGGCCTTCACCTCATCATACCAATCGCGCTCGTTACCGTTTCTGAATTTGCGCTGCGTGCGTCAAAGATTGACATTCAGGTTCACATGCTTGTGATTGGCTGTGTCGCCTTGTCTCGAGCCGTTTTATTCGCAGAGGAATGGTACATGCCTTGGGTGTTCGTGACCTACCTCTTGTACCTCGCTCGACGGGGCTTTGACGAGATTGGGGAAGGCGCTGAACTCGATGAAAGGTGGAAGGCAACCCTTGCTGCATTGCTCGCAAATGTCGTGATTATGGCCCTTGTAATCACTGGCAGATTGGATGTACCCGCCTTTTTCTCCAGCGAACTAGGTGGATACAGATTGCAAGTCTTTGCCATCGGCCTTCTCTCATACGTCATTCTTCGCTCTGGCCACAAAAAAGAATTCGATGTTGGCATGATCCTTGGATGGGCTGGAAGCGCAGTAAGTGGCGCCCCACGATACGATCCAGCGACAAACACCTGGCAGAAGAGCGAGCCCACCTCATTGGAAGCCGATGAATGGACAGCAAAGCATTCGTGGAGCGCACTCGGTCGAAGTTCGTTGATCATACCGTTCATCATGATGACAGCAGGGATTTTTATCGCAAATGGAATCACTTCAGATGCTCAGATTGAGAATTTTGTAACAAAGCCCATCGGCATTCTCTTGCTTTCCGTACCAATTGGCCTCTTGGTTTGGGAAATTCTTGGCCTTGAAACAATCACCTCACGAGCACGTTCGACAGCGGTGTGGGTCTTGTTTGGAATGGGCCTCGGCCCAGCATTATTCATCAATGCACTTCGCTCTGAATTAGGCGATATGACCGGGTATGAGGACAAGTTTTTGCTACCAGCAGCCCTTCTTCTCGACGCACTGCTCGTTGCTGCACCGCTCGTTGTTGCATGGGCGATTGGCAAGCGAGGCATCGACAAAGCAGGTATTTCTCCACAGGCCGATGCTGCCGCCATGATGGGGCTTGTGGCATTGGCATGCCTCGATTCCTCGGGTGGATTGTTGCTCCTCCCGATCATTGGCCTAGCGACCTTCCAATCGGTGCGTTATCGACACAGTCTTCCGTTGATGGTCGCCCCGTTAGCCTTCATTTTCACTCAAAACATCTGGCTTGAATTTCAGGGCCTCGGATGGAAAGCCGTTCAAGTCTTTGGAATTGAGAACTTAACCGAGCGTTCATGGGCGTTCGGTTTGTCCCGCATTAGCGGCGTCTTAATCATCGCTCAGATGGGGTATGTCCTCGCTGCTCAACTACGAAAGGACCACCCATTGGGGACCAAACCCCTTCCTTGGATTGGCGCTTGGGTGTGGCTGGCTGTTGGATTAATTGCTGCGTTCCCAGACCTTGACTGGTTCCAATGGATGCCGCTCGTGTTCACGATTGGCTTGATGTTTAACTCCTGGGCGAATGGCCAAGTCCAGTATTTACCTCTGCTCGGTTTGGCGCAATTCTTCTCGTTATTGCTTGCTTTGAGTGCACTCCCCAACAGCATGGATCCGCTTGACATGTTCTCATACAGCGCCCTCATCACCGGTGTCACTGCAATGGGATGGTCGGCGTTGCATGAAAACGGCATCTTGTATTCCAATACCGATGAAAAGACTTCAGAGGGAGATTCAATGGTGTTGAAAACCCCCTCAACTGAAGAAGCACAAGCAGAACTCAACGACCAATTCGAGTTGGTTGGTTACCTCGGATTGGCAGGCGCATTTACTGTTCTTTGGGGAATTGGCACCATGATTGGTGCAATAATGCTGACCCGTAAAATCTTGGTTGGCGGGCTTTACAAAATGATCTACTTGGCCCCACTGGCACACAGCATTGCGCTCTATAACATGATGGTGCAAGCAGAAATCTCAGATGAGTTTCATTTCACTGCGGTTGGATTGCTGCTTTTGGTTGAAGGAATTGGTTTGACCGTGGCCTCAATCAAGAACGATGCCGTTTATGACTACCCTGGTTTCGATTGGGAGAGCGATGAATCGTTCTTCGAATTCCTCGACCAAATTGGCCTGATGGGTGTGGCCACAACCATCATTGGAATATTCATGGTTTTCAATAACTCGGGTTTGGACACCCTCGCCTTCGCCCTCACGACCCTTGTCCTGATCGGCGTCGGTATCCAAGGCTACAGTCCAGATTTCGAAGCACGCTGGCGCCGTGTGGTCGGTGGCTACGGATCAATTGTGTGCACCTTCATCACCGCACTCACGCTTGACCCTGAAGGCATCATGCAAAACATTGGATTCATGCTCGGAGCAATCGTCACCATCGGTTGGATCTTCATGAGTGGAAATTTGTTGGGCGATTCGAATCAACTCTATGAAGAAGGGCACATGCAAGCATCAGTCGAAGCTCAGGCACAACCTGCGGCGGATGACAGAGCAGGAGAGAATGAAGTCATCGAAGTGGGTGGGCAGCCTGTTGTCGCACAAAAGGCAACACCAATGGCCATACCAAAAGCCACGGCGAAGGCACTTCCAGTTCCTGCGCCTGCACTTGCGATTCCAGCACCTGTGTTGTCCATGCCAAGTTCACGTGTGAAAACACGCCACGGATTTGAGATTGAACTCCCTCCGAACATGTTTGAAAACATCTTGACATCAATTGATTTGACGCCTCATGAAGGATTCAAGCCAGTGGTTTCGTTTGGACCACGGGGCGAAATCATGCTCAACTTTGAAGCCAATTGATCAGTCACGGGTTCGGACGCCTTCATCGCCAGCAACCGTAATTGGTGTCGGCGAGGAAGGGTATCCTCCCCAGTATGCCTCTCTTGCTGCTTGATTCAAGTCCATGCAAGCCACGACATCACCAGGGCGTTCACCCAATGATTCCGTACCATTTAGATGCTTGATAATCGGTTGAATGTTTGAGAGATTAACGAGACCCCAACCCGTTTGTGTGCAAGGCGCAACGGGAGAAATGGGCATGGTCCCTGAAGTTGGATCCCAGCCAAGGTCAGGATACCATGCGGAAAGGTTGAGCGCTTCCCGAATGTGTGCGTTATCAACCGAAAAGGAAGTGCCATCAGCCTGTGTGCCGTTGACAAGTTGCTTTGAGCGGGACGTGGGGGAGGCTCCCGAAGAAGGATCTTGGAATTCATCGCGCAACGACTCGAGAACAAAGGACAGGATACCTGCAGTCCGAGGTGTTGCGAACGAAGTTCCTGAAGTTTCATGGTAGCCATCGATGTCATCGTGGTTTGGCAACACTTGGGTCCAATCCGCAGAAATATCAGGGTAAGAACCCGACATGATTTCTTTCTGATCATCGCCTTCTTCTGCATAACCTGCGATACCAATGGACCATGGAGGCCCAGCTGTCGCGTCCTGCACTGCAGGCGATGGACTGTTGTCTGCCGCACCCGTGTGTATTTTTCCGAATTCGATGACCGCCGACTCAGTCGCTCGCTCAATACCTGGAACTGGGAGGGACCCCGGTGCGCCAAATGAAGTCGTAATGACATCAACAAGAGGTTGGTCGGCAGCGGATTGCACTGCCTCGCTCGAAAAGCCTTCGACGAAGTAAATCACGGCGTTTGGGTTTGCGTCTAAAACCGCACCTGTAACGGCTGAACCGTGACCATCAGATGGGTCATCAAGAATCAGAATATCACTGTCGCCGTCAGGAGAACTGCCAATGATTTTCGTCCCCGGAAAATAGACAATATCGCTTGCCGTGAGGGTGTCCCAACATGCCTCCTTGTCTGAGTCATAGCGTTCCTGCCAACTGCCTTCGAAGGTTAAATCGCAGACTTTGTTGACGCCCAAACCATCCAATAACCACTGAGGATAGGTCTCATTGGTTCGAAAATGATCGTGATAGACATTGATTCCAGTGTCGATTGGAGCGACGACGGAATGGGCCCTCCAGCCATCTTCGCCGCCAAAAACGGCACTGCTCTTTGTTTCAGATGAATCGGTGTTAAAGAAGGACAAACCTGCCACAATTGACACAACGAGAAGCGTAACGAGGGAGACCGCAATCAGTTGTTTCCATGTCATACGACCGGTCACTTCCTCAACAATGAAGATCGCATCCATCGCATCTGCCATGCCGAAGCGTCCCGGCCGGTTGCAAATGAACCCTACGCCGGTTTGAAGAACCGGCTCTACGTGCAAGAAGCATGACCGGAGCAGATGAGCGATTGGTATGGATTGACCTTGAGATGACAGGTCTTGACATCACGAAGGAATCCATTATCGAGATTGCTACAGTGGTCACAGATGGAGAGTTGAACATCCTCGCACAGGGCCCAAACCTCGCCGTTCATGTTTCTGATGAGTTGTTGAACAACATGGATGAATGGAACACAAGCCACCATACAGCAAGTGGTCTCGTGGAACGAGTGAAACACGAAAGCGTCTCTGTGGCAGAAGCAGAAGCCCAAACCTTGGAATTTCTGAAGAAATGGGTTCCTGAGGGTAAGGCGCCGTTGTGTGGAAACAGTGTTTGGAACGATAAAAAATTCATGGAAAAGGAAATGCCGGACCTTGTTGACTACCTTCACTATCGCATGATCGATGTCTCCACTGTCAAGGAACTCGCTCGACGATGGTACCCTCATGTGGAAAGGTACCAGAAGAAAGGAGCGCACTTGGCCCTCGACGATATCTTGGAATCCATCGAAGAACTCAAGCACTTCAGAACCCGTGTGTTCCAAAATTGATGGCACGTCTTACCGCCAAGACGGTTCCGTTGGGTTCACACCCTTGTGGGCAGCCATAATTTGAGCAACGACCGCCACGGCGATTTCTTCTGGGGATTCCGCACCAATTGGAATGCCAATCGGACAGATGACTTGGTCGAGCATGTCTTGAGAAATACCCTCATGGAGTGCTGCCTTCTCGAATGCTTGCCACTTCGAGCGGCTGCCAATAACGCCGATCCGTGGGCCGTCCTGACCGTCGAGTCGAGCCGCTTTGGATTGGAGCGTGGAAAGCATTCCAAGCAAACGGAGTTGGTCTTCTGACCAATCATGTCCAAGCAAAAGCACATCTGAATACTTCGACAATTCATGGCCATTTTGTGTGTTCACAAATGTCGGTGCGTCAAAGTGGAGAAGTTGCCTGGCATTCGGGAATATCGCTGCATCGCAAAAGTCTGCCCTTGTGTCATGGATGGAATGATCCTATCCCAATGCGTCAAGGGCGGGTGCGATGGCCTGTGCACAATGGCCACCTCCAATCAGCAGTACATGTGGCATCGGAATCAGAACCTCCAAACTGAGGGTCACGCGACCCCCACACAATGAATCCAACGCTGTCACTTCATAGCCCTTCGCCCCTTTGTTCAGGCCATAGGTAAGCACCTTTCCAGCAGGCCGAGCATGTTGTTCAAGCATCGATTTGCATTCGTTGAGGATCATCATTTCAAGGCCAGCACCGCCAACTGTGCCGACCCAGTGTTCATCGCCCGAGCGCATGGCAAGCCTTGCTCCGGTCTTCCCGGGCACGCTTCCTGAGGAAGTGACCACGCTCGCGAGCACGACGCGCACACCGTGTTCGAGCTGGGTCAAGGCCCAAGCAAGCACAGCGGCTGTCATGGTGTTGCCTCTCGATGCTTACACATACCATTTGCGCCCCAACAGTATCATCCATCAAGGAGGGCGCGCTGGACTTCAGCCAACGTATCCAAATCCTCTGGAGTGTCGATGTTGAGTGAGAGGTGAGGGGCATCAACATCACACGCCTGAGGTCGAATGAGATCCCTCAACGGCGTCGTTGGGTTGGCTGCGAGGATTCGTTCAATATCGGGGTCATGAAGGAGCAGGGGATGGCCTTTTTTCCCGCCGCATGAGAGGTTTGCCGTCACCTCATGTTGCATCAATTGAACAGCATGCTCTGTCGACCAACCCGGACGGTCCACGGGTGCGATGATGACTTTTCGCGGCGTGCGCCCTTTGTCACCCATCAGTGCAAGCAAACCACGTTGCACAGAACCTGTTCGCCCTGCTTCGGGGTCGGGATTGACGACCACCGTTGCGTTCAGGGCTTGTGTCAGAACATCGAATTGAAGCGATTGGCGTGTGACGACCACAACTGGTTCACATCCTGCCGCAAGAAGACGCCTCACTGCAAGACCGACCAATGTTGTCGCCCCGACATCCACCAAAGCCTTTGGATGACCGAGGCGTTTGCTCGCGCCTGCTGCCAAAACGAGCGCTGGGCAACCTCTGGCCATGATGTCCGTCTTGGCCGCTGGTCATTCTAGTTTGCTTCGTTCTTCAAATACACTGAATGGTTTCCCACACATGACTGGGAAAGGGGTGGAATTGACGGCACCAGAACGGCGCTCGCTCGAGCTGGTGAGAAGCATTGTCGAGGCGAACCCTTGGGCCGAATTTGTCCTTGAGAGCAACTCCTTTGTTCGCATCCGAGTCAAAGGGCAGTCACTCCGTTGGTACTTGGTTGAAGCACGCTTGCGTGGACCTGCCCCCCACGAAGCCTTCTTTCAACACCAACGATGGAAGTATGTGGTCATTGGAGGAGCAAGGCGACGGGATGTCCTCCATACGAACCGTTACACGGCTCAACTTTGCTTAAACACACGACAATCATCAACCATGCCTTTTGGCGACAAGGTTGCCGCTTTGTGCCTATCATTGCACAACGATCTCGTCACAGCGATGACCATCCCTCTTTTGGCTCAATTTATTGTGTGCCCACGAAAAGAATTAGCAAAAATAATGGTTTTTCAGGATGAGATGGTGGTGTATCACTCCATGTTTGATGATGGAATCGATCACAACCCTCCTTTCATGGATTTCGAAGAAGGCACTGAACCGATGTTTGGAGGTTCCGACTTCGGTCACACCCCAGAAGAATTGCCCACCGGGCCATCACCAGAAGAAGAGCCCCCCCAACCTGAACCGCCTTCATTGACGGAGGAAGAACTTGAGGAAATGCGGCTATGGGATGCGTATGAACAGCACATGGAAAATCTGGCCAGACAAGATGAATGGGACAATCGATACGACGAGAACAGGCGTTGAATCACAGGTCTTTCGTGATTTCACGGCCGATGATCATCCGCTGGACTTGGGAAGAACCCTCGTAAATTTGCATCACCTTTGCTGCCCTCATCAACCGAGCGACTGGATATTCTTCGGAGTACCCATATCCGCCAAACACCTGCACGGCGTCGGTTGAAACTTCCATTGCGGTGTCCGCGGCAAATCGCTTTGCGTGAGCTGCTGATTCCGTGTTGCGGAGACCCGCATCGGATTCTGCAGCAGACTTCCAGGTGAGCATTCTCGATGCTTCGATTTTCGTCTTCATGTCTGCGAGCATAAATTGGATGGCTTGGTGCCTGTGAAGAGGTTTACCGAAACTCATTCGCTCTCCAGAGTACTGCAAGGCATGTTCGTAGGCAGCCCTCGCCAATCCGGTTGCATGTGCTGCTATGTTTGGCCGTGACATGTCAAAGGCTTTCATGGCGTTCATCCAGCCACCAGATTCTGAACCGCCGATGAGGTTTGCCGCTGGGACTCGGACGTCATCGAAGGTCATTGAGCGTGTGTCAGAGCATCGTTGCCCCATGTTCGTTTCTTTCTTTCCGAGGCTAAAGCCATCAGCATCGCTTTCAACAATAAAGCCCGACATGCCATTGTAACCAGCGTCAATATCCGTTTTGGCAAGCACAAAGAAGAAATCTGCATGGCCTGCACCGGTAATCCACATTTTTGCACCGTTGATGACATAGTCATCACCGTCGCGTGCAGCATGGGTCTTGCATGCCGCAAGGTCGGAGCCAGCCCCCGGTTCTGTGACTGCGTAGGAGGCGAGAGCGCCTTCTTCAGCTACTTTTCGGAGCCAGATGTCCTTTTGTTCATCCGTAGCACCCGTGATGATCGGAGCGCAAGCCAACGCCGTAGCATAGGCCGCTGTGGCAAAGCCTGGGTCGCCCCATGCGAGTTCTTCATTCACGATGACATCTTCCATTGAACCGAGGCCCGGCCCTCCGTATTTTTCCGGTATGTGGAGGTTGAGTAAACCCATTTCATGGGCTGCTTGAATGGTTTCCTTTGGATAGGTGGATGTTGCATCCCAATGTTCTGCATGAGGGCGGATTTCATCCACTGCAAACTCGTGAGCAAGTTCCTTGAGCATTTCCTGCATTTCATCAAGTTGGAAGTTGACCATGCTTATGGGAGGAGGCCTCCCTTTATGTCTCCATTGTTTCAAGCAAATGTGATGAATCCTCGTCGAAGGGCTTCAAGGGTCAAAAGGAAGGCAGCATATATGCCGATCATGACCCACCCTTCCCATTTCCTAAACTCGTACGCTGTTCTCATCATGAGCAACGCGGACAGGCAACCGATGATGGTGAAGGGCATGATGATGTAGATGATGAGGTCATACCCACCCTCAGTGATGGCGAGAGGGTGAATGAGGCCTGCAATACCAATGGAGAGCAATGGATCTGTGATGTTTGAACCAATGAGGGTACCGATCGCAACACCTTGACTTCGCTTAGCAGCCATAATGGCAATTGTCAACTCAGGTAAGGAAGTACCTATTCCGGACACTGTCGTTCCAACAACTGCTTCAGGAACCCCCAAATCGGATGCAAGCGCTTGAGCGTAATGGACAAGTTGTTCTGCTGCAAACACTGCAAAAGCAAGTCCCAATACAACCATGACAATGTAGGCCGCTGTGCTCCAACTGGACCCGTGAGCTTCGGTTGGGACTGCATCTTCCATTTCCTCTTCTTGTATCTCTTTCCTGTTGGTCAACAACCAGGTGATGTACACCACATACAACGTCACCAAAATTCCCGCTTCCCACTGTTCGAGCGTTCCTTCTGTGATCAAAAAGAAACTGAGGATTAGAACAGATAGGAGCATGATTTGACCATCGCGTTTCAACCATGATTCTCGAATCTTCAGACCTCTATTGACAACGACAATGCCCATAATCAACGTAATTTGAACAAAGACTGATCCAAGAATACCGCCGATGGCGAAATCTGCCAAAGCCGGGTCATCCCCAATCGCGCCCGCCGCTGAACTTGTCACCAAAATTTCTGGCAAAGAGGTCCCAATAGAAACGATCGTCAAGCCGATGACCACTTCTGGCAGACCGCCCCTCCGAGCAAGGCCCTTTGCTCCCTCGATGAAGAAATCTGCAGAGAAGATGAGTAAGAAGAGCGCAAGAACAGCGATGCTTACCGTCATGGCAATGTTGTTTACACTGACTTCTGTTGAAACGAATTTCAAACTAATCAAGCCCAAAAAGAGAGCACCCGTGGTGATGAGGGTCTGAAAATGGACCAACTGAGGAATGCCCATCACCTTCTGTTCGGACCCCATGCACCTCGCTGAGCGCTCTCCTTCTTCACCCTTCTCTTGGGATACAAACACGCGGTGGCCCTTCCAAAGGCACATAATCCGGGCACGCCGCCGTCAAAGCATGCTGCGGCGCATTCTCTCAGAATTCGCAGGAACATGGTTCATGGTCGCTGTGGGCTGTGGTAGCATTGCCTTGGGCGCCCCTGGATGGTTGGTATCGCTTGCTTTTGGTGCTGCCGTCACCATGGCAATCCTTGTCTTACAACCGATCAGCGGCGCTCACATCAATCCAGCAGTCAGCATTGCCTTCACCCGCTCAGGACATCTCGAAAAAGAGGCACTTGGACCCTACATTGCGGCACAACTTACAGGTGCCTTGACCGCTGCTTGGATGCTGGGTGGTATCGGGCCAACACAGCTTGCTGATGATGTCAACATGTTCCAAGGAACTGCCATTGAGGTGTTCATCACCTTCGCATTGATGGCCTCAATCTACTGGATTGTTGTCAAATCCGAAACGCATGTTTCGATTGCTTTTTTTGTTGGCGCTACCGTTGCTTTGTTGGCCTATTTCTTTGGCCCGCTCACGGGAGCGTCGATGAATCCGGCGCGGACGTTTGGGCCGAATATCGTCAGCGGAATGTCCTCGAGTCTTTTGTTCTATAGTTTAACAACCGTCGCTGGGGCTTTGCTTGCAGCAGAGGTTTATGTGCGGCTTTGTGCGTCCAAAAGCGATCAGGATTGAGCGCTGAACCTTACGACCTCAATCACGTGGTCCAATGAGGGGACGGTGAAATCTTCCAAAGGCGGTGAGAACGGAACTGGTGTATCGATGGCACCGATGACCACTGGTGCTGCTTCAAGCGAATAGAAACTTGATTCAAGAATTCGACTTTGCAAGGTATGACCGAGCCCTCCGTTCCATTGCCCTTCTTGCAAGATCACGAGTCGTCCGGTCCTTGAAACAGATTCAATGCAAGTTTGAGCATCAAACGGTAGCAAGGTACGCAAATCGATAATTTCCACTTCGATGCCTTCGGATGACAGCGCCTCAGCGGCTTGCTTTGCAACGTGAATCATCGACCCCCATGTCACCAGTGTGATGTCTCGACCGCCTCGTATGACCGCAGCCTTGCCGATTTTGTGCCTTTTTCCATCCTCGATGGCCGTTTGCACCGAAGAGGTGTCTACATTCTGGTTGATGTTTTGCCCCCAGCCGGTTAATCCGCCACCAAGCCCGTACAAGCCAATGTGTTCGAGCATGATCACTGGATCATTGAGTTCTGCAGCTTCCATCAGAAGGTCGTAAGCGTCTTGAGGACACCCTGGGGCAATAACGACCATGCCTGGATCGTTCGCAAACCACGATTCAATCATGTTGGCATGGAAAGGTCCCGAGCGCGTTTTTGCTCCGAGCGGTATGCGGATGGTCATTGGACAATCTGCACCCCAGCGCCATCGTAGCATAGCAGCGTTGTTGATCAGAGCATTGTAACCAAGCGCAGCAAAGCCACCGAACTGAATTTCAACCATCGGTCGCATGCCAGAGAGTGCAGCGCCAGTACCAGTGTGGACAATCACAGCCTCGCACAATGGCATGTCAACCAGTTTGTCTGCGTGGCCGGCATTCTTGAGCGCCATGTTCATTCCAAATGCACCGGCCACTTCCATGTCTTCACCGATGAACACACATTGTTCGCCGTGTCGAGTTGCGATGTCTGCCATGGCTTGCTGAATTGCACGTGCGTACGTCCATCCGCCCGATTCGACGTATTCGAGGGTCGTTTCGCCAACAGAGAGTGGGGCTGGAGCGTCGGAGCCTTCGAACGGCGTCTGGAGACGTTCAAACCGTTGCTTATGCGTTTCTGCATCGTTGAGAGTGGTGACGCCTTGCGTGACCGTTTCGGGTTCAGGCCAAGGCATCTCTGTCACAGCTTGGAACGCCTTATCGACGAGTGATTGTTCCTCTTCCTCCATATTGGTCAAAGCGATTTCGTCAACACCGAGATCGAGCAAGAGTTGACGGTGGGTTGGAATGGGGTCTTTTGCCTCCCAGTAAGCAAGGAGGTCCCGGTCCACATAACCTGGCGGTGTGCCAGAGGCGTTTCCAAGATAGAGATCGTCATGGTGATGGGCGTGGCCACACCCACGCATGGTCTCGACGTGAATGAGGGTTGGACCGCCTCCTTCCATTGCGAACTCTCTGGCCACAGCAGCGCTGGCGTGCCAAGCGGCTGGGTCCGAACCATCGATGGTCCATGCTGGGAAGCCCATTGCGACTGCTTTGTCCGCCCATACCTCTACGCCAGATTGTTTCGCTGGAGGGGTGTCAAGAGCGATTTGATTGTTTTGAAGGATGTAGCAAATTGGCAACCCACGCGCTCCGGCGAGGTTCATCGCTTCCCAAAATTCACCAGATGAAGAGGTCCCTTCGCCAATACAAGCAACATGGAAGCGGTCAAGGTTCTGACGCCAAGCAGCAAAAGCAAGTCCGGTCATTGTCACGCTTGCAATCGGGAGTGGGGCAGTGGGAGGTAACACCCCGACGTGCCATGCACCAACGTGCAAATCTCGACCGCCTGCGCCGTCCCAACCACCGTTTTGATTTGAACCGGCTTTTCCGAGGTTCGCAGCCATGACGTCCAATGGTGTGTCGCCCATGGCAAGACCGAGCCCAATGTCACGAATCATTGGCGCCACTAAGTCGCCATCGTATCCTTTTCCTGGGACTGCGTCTCGTGGAGCATCTGGCTGTCGGTGAAGGGCTGTTGCCACAGCAACAACGCCCTCTTGCCATGTGGAACGGAAGCCTTTGCCACCGAATGATCCACCATCTGGGGTCGCCATACCTTCGGCGTAGATGGTTTTGAGATGAGCATCGAGTTTTCGGGTGCGGGTCATGGTTCGTTGCCATTCAAGGCGCTGGCCAATGCCCACCGCCATGTAGTGCGCCAACCGTCGGAAGGTCAGTCGCAAATCCACAAGGAAGTGTTGAGCGCGGCGGTCGAGGAACACATCCATGGTTCGGCGAGGAATGACTTCGACGCCTTCATCTTGACCCATTTTTGCCTTAATTTGAGCCTGAAGCCCTCGGTGGACTGCCTCGATGAAGCGAGTGGTAAAGGTATGCCATGACTCCCCCTCAAACTGCGCAGGTTCGTTTTCAACCAAGACGTCCCACACATTCGCAACGAGGAACAAATGCCCGTCATGACGTAGAGCAACAAAGCGCAGCACCTCGGTTCTTGCGGCGTCAGCTAGCAAGGGTTGTGTAAAGGTAAGCGGTGCGCTTGCCCTCCATTCTGAACCGTGTATTGCCGGTAAGTCCCCTTGGCTCATGCATCGCCCAATCGACACCCGAATACAAAACCAGCGGCCAGATTTTCTGGTCACAAATTCCTGTGTTCTTCGCTTTCTTGCTCCAAAGCGCCGCTCAAAGCAGCCATTGAGGCTCGTGTGATGTAGACCGTTGCTAGGATGGAGGCAAGGATGCCGAACACCAGCAAAGCCCCTCCGGTAGGCGAAGTTTGAACTTCTTGAAGCGCACTTCGGTTGAGAGCAAAACTTCCGAGCACATGGCCGTAATACGCATAAGCGATTGAATACACAATGCTTGTTGCATTTGAAAGCATGAACACTCGGAACGAAACTGGGCTTGCGGACATCATGTAGTTCAGCCATTCATCTGGAATCAAGGGAGAAAGCCGAACCAAAATCGAGATTCGCATGGCATCACCTGCCAAGGCTTCTTCAATTCGTTTCATCCTCTCATCAGTCGAAATCGAGGCTTGAATGGTGTCTCGGAACAACCACCTTCCAATCAAAAACGCAACCATGCCTCCGATTAAAGAGGCTGCATAATTGACGAGGGTTGCAATCCAGAATGGAAAGATGGCTCCTGAAGCTACTTTGAGTAAGGGTGAAGGAATCAACAAGACGATGCCCAAGCCAACCGCCAATGCATAGAGAACCGGCCCCATAGGACCCACGTCCTCAAACCAGCCGATGATCGAAACAGCGTCTTGAAACAAAAGGTAACCAGCAAGCGCACACGAAATCAAAATTACAACGCCAAACAAAGCACGCCAACGGTACAACAGAGGTTGATGTTCCCTCATCTGTTGCAGGCTGTCCTTTCCGTCAATCAATTGCAATTCTGCAGGCTTTGGCATTGAGGCGAGGGGTTTCATTCCTCTTCCTCCGCTGCAGGCAATGACTCGAGAACATCTTGGAGCATCTGGGCAGCATCTTCCACTTGGGTCATGAGCGTGATGTCTGAAACGGCTCCTGGACGCCCGAGGTTCCACATGAGATCGGAAACAAACTCTGTGGTTAACCGCGTCAATTTGAGAACTTCAGGATCAATCGGCGTCATCGTGCTTTCTTGATGAATCGTAATCAATTCAGGAGATTCATCGAGGATGCCATCCATCGCGTCTTCGACTTCTTGAGCGAGGCCTTGGGCTTGCGCCTCCAGAATGTCTTCCATTGAAGACTTGAATCCTTGGTTCATCGCCGCAAGGGGAGCGTTCGCTTTGCCTTTCCCAAGCGATTCGCTGCGTTTGATATCTGAGAAAGATGGTCCTTTTTGCCCACCATCTGCTTGCCCATCTGCTTCACCGACTAACTTGTTGAGTGCGAGACGGAGCATCGCAGACATGGTTGAGGGATCAAGTTCATCGTTGACCTCAAGACCTTCTTCTCCCATTTGCCCAAGAATTTCATTGATGAATCCGCTGTCAATTTTCTCAGGTCCAACCAATCCTTTGAGCATGGGAAGCGCCCACTTGCTGTCGCCCATGGTCATGGATACATCGAATGTTCCGCCGGTGCCACCCCCGGTGTTGACTTCGGCGGGAGGCGGAACGAATTGCTTGCGAGTGTGGCGGTGGAGTTGGTCAACAAGTGCAGACATGTCAATCGGCTTGCCCATCACTTCAGCAACACCTGCTTGGGCAGCGCCGAGGAGGTATTCTTGACTTGTGTTTCTCGACAGAATGACAATGCGGCACTTGAACGCAAATTCGGGGTCAGACATGAGCCTTTGAGACGCATCAATCGCATCCCCGTTTTTCCATTCACTGTCGATCAGCACCACTTCCGGCATGATTGCTAAAGCAGTCCCTTCAGCTTGCCGCAGTGTACCCGCACGGGTGATTTCAAAACCTTCCCGTTCGAGGGTGTTGGCCAAAAGGCCCCTTCGTCCTTCATTCTCATCTGCGACGATTACCTTGGCCATGTTCTCCCCCCTTTCGTTTGCAGGGGGCGCAGTTGAGTCTTGAACCTCACGCTTGATTCAACCCAAGCAACGCCGGTTCATCCCGAAGAAGAGAAACGCAACATCCACTCACTGGACGATTTCTTCTGGCAATGCAGATTGCCATGCGAGAATGCCGCCCTCGAGGTTGTAGAGTTTGGAGCCGTCCATACCTGCTTGAATCAAGAGCATGGCTGCGATTTGGGACCGCATACCGCTCTTGCAGTGCACGACAATATCGTTGTCTGTTGGCAGTTGAGCGATCGAAGAAACCACCGATTCATGGGCCACCTGATGATCGCACGAAGCAACATGCCCTTGCTGGAACTCCATAAGCGAACGTACATCGAGGATAAATGGAGACCATCCATCCGTTCTTTTCGAAATAAAGTCGGCCATTGAAATGCTTTGGAACATTGTTCCAATGGTGGAGGCATCCCCCTCTTCAACTGTGCGCCTTGGATCGGCGACAATGCACCATTGTGGTTCTGCAAACATTGCAGAAACATCATTCAGCGATGAGATGGGGTTGCGATCTTCATCTCGCCCAAAGGTGAGTTCATTGAACTTCATGGACTCAGCGTCGTACAGCAACAGTCGACCGATTAAGGGGTCGCCAAGGCCGATCATCAGTTTCAGTGCCTCATTGGCTTGAAGCGAGCCAATGACACCTGGTAAAACGCCAAGCACGCCGCCATCTGAGCAGGAAGGAACGCTTTCTGCGGGCGGAGCTGTTGAAAAAAGATCTCTGTAGCACGGGCCTCCATTGTAATTGAAGACGCTTACTTGGCCTTCAAAGCGATATATAGAACCATACACCCAAGGCAAGTCAACCAGCGAACACGCATCATCAACAAGGTAACGTGTCGGGAGATTATCGCACCCATCAACAACAACATCCCACCCTTGATTCAAAATCTCAAGTGCATTTGTAGGTGTGAATCGCGCATCATAAACAACAACATTCACATCGTCATTGAGTTCATTGATCCGCCGTTTGGCAGAGTGAACTTTCTTTTCACCAAGATGGGCTGACGAATGAATCACTTGACGTTGAAGATTGGAAAGCGAAACGACATCGTCATCGACGATGCCAATCCGGCCGACACCCGCAGCAGCAAGATAGAGCAACACAGGGCTGCCAAGCCCGCCAGCACCGATGACTAACACGTTTGATTCTGCCAACTTTTTCTGGCCCTCCGGCCCAACACCGGGGAGCGCCAAATGGCGGGCATAGCGGTCTTCAGCGTTCATAGAAATCGCTGCTCAAAGTCCACTAAATGCAATCATAATAAAGACGAAAATTCCTAACCCTGCAAGCAGAATGCCACATAGGATTCCGGAGATGATTTGTGCTGTTCGTGCAATTCCATGATCTGAGTGCCCCGGGTGCATGGTTGTCACTTTCAGTGAACTGTTGGCCATAAGAAGGGATACAGGAGCGAGCAAACAACCAAGCCCGCTTGTTGCAAAACCACCAACAAGAGCGAGGATGGCGACAACTAATGCAGCCGTCGCATAGGTCGATGGAGGTTGCATCATAATCTGGTTTTGACCGTATGCGTTGTTCCCCATCATTGATTGTGGAGCACCCTGCAACATGTGTGGAGATCCTTGCAGCATTTGAGGAGCGGGGGCGGTTTGTTGTTGACCTGCTGAGTCCCACTGGAAGCCTTGCGGAGGTTGCTGACCAGGTTGCATGCACCTCGCAGTGGGTAACAAGCAATAAATTGAACTGCGACTTTAGAGATGGTTGTCTTCGAGCCACTTTTCGACATCCATGGCGGCTTGGCAACCCATACCTGCTGCTGTGATGGCTTGCTTGTAGCGAGTGTCAACCACATCGCCAGCTGCAAAGACGCCCTCGACTGAAGTCATCGTGTGCCGCTTGTGGACAATATAGCCCTCGCCATCGGTTTCGACCTGATCGCCGAGGAACCCAGTGATTGGTTTGTGGCCAATGGCAATGAACGCACCTGTGACTGAAATGGTCTCTGTGCTTCCATCACGTGGATCTTCGAGAACTGCACCTGTCAACCCTTTTTCATCCGACAGCCACGACTGCACTTGACGGAAGGTCTTGATTTCGATTTTCTCGTGGTTCGCAGCCCTTTCGTACATAATCGTGGATGCTTTGAACACATCACGACGGTGCACGAGGGTCACTTTGGAAGCAAATCGGGTGAGGAAGGTCGCCTCTTCACAAGCAGAATCGCCGCCACCGATCACCATGACTTCTTCATCGCGGAAGAAGGCTCCGTCGCATGTTGCGCATGTTGAGATGCCGCGGCCCTTTTGTGCCTCTTCGCCGGGTTTGTTGAGCCAAATGGATTCTGCACCAGTGCAGACAATCAATGAGTGAGCAAGGAATGTTTCACCCTCGACAACCACTTTGTACGGCCGTTCGGAAAGGTCGACAGACTCCACATTTTGATCATGAATTTCCAAACCGAATCGCTCAGCTTGTTCTCGAAGTTCCATCATCATCTCAGGCCCTCCGATGCCCTTTGGGTAGCCTGGGAAGTTCTCAATGTCAGAAGTAAGCATCAACTGACCACCGGACATGTAGCCTGCAAACATGAGTGGTTTGAGCATGGCACGGGCTGCGTAAAGGCCTGCTGTGTATCCTGCTGGGCCTGAACCGATGATGATGACGTTGTGTACTTCGGACATGGTCTTCTCCATCTCACCCTTGGCGCAAGGGGGTGTTTGAAGGTTCGCCCGTGACCGTTGGCAGCATCCCGCTCAAACGAGGGCGCCGATGGCCGCTCGTGCATGTGGTTCGATTCGAGGAGCGATGTGGCGAGGTTCTGCACCAGGCCCAATGATTCCCAGGCCAACTGGCTTGTCGTACTTGAGTTGCAACTCGATGAGGGTTTTGATGACTGCTTGGCCCATTGCAAGTCCATGCTGAGTTTGACCTTTTTCGATGATCCCCAAGCATGCAGCGCCGTCCACTTCCTCGTTTGAGAGAAGTCGATCGATTGCAAGTGGGACCTCCATTGCCCCTGGGACCCATACCACTGGACCGATGCTCATGCCAAGTTTTGTTGCCTCATCTGTAGCGAAGGCAAGCATTTGCTCAACTTCCGTCTTGTGAAATGAACCACACACGATGCCTATGCTTTTTCCCATTCTTGCCACCTCAGGTCTTTTGCCCCATCATCCGCTCAACAGTGGCCACCACTGTCTGCGTCATTGAATCAATTTCGACGTTCACCATATCCCCTTTGACGGAAGTGCCAAACGTCGTCAAGCGAAGTGTTTCAGGAATCAAATGAATGTTGAACGATTGACCACTGACTTCACCGATGGTAAGCGAAGCTCCGTTCAGGCCGATGTATCCTTTTTCATGGATGTATTTCATCAAAGAAGCGGGTGCATTGAACCTGAGGTCGACGCCACCACCAACATGGGTAACACCCTCAATTGAGGCCACATCCATGATGTGCCCCGAGAGAAGATGACCACCGAGTTCATCACCCATTTTCAGCGAGCGTTCAGCGTTGACTTCGTCGCCAACTTCGAGGGTTCCGAGGGTGGTTCGTTGCAAGGTTTCTGGAATGACATCGAAAGCGACCCCCGTTTCGGAAATGTCTGTTGCGGTCAAGCACACCCCATTGAGGGCCACACTGGCACCTCGAAGCAGCCCAGAGGCATCTGGAAGCAGCACGGTCAGTGTATGCACATGCTCACCTTTCACGAGGTTGACAAGCGTCCCTTTGCCTTGCACGATTCCAGTAAACATGGTCAAGCCTCCTTTCCTTCAGCCCGTTCCAATATGCGAGCGATGATCTTGCGAGTCCCGTCCAAGTCTTCAGACAGGCCTTCGACACGTGTTACCTCGATGTGTTCGTAGCCAAGTTCATTGAGTTGGGTGCGAATTCGATCCTCTGCATGTTCTTGATCATAGCCCAGCGCAATGACATCGGGATTGATGATTGGAAGAATGTCAAAAATCGGCACATTGGGAGGGTTTCCAACCACTGCGTGATCAACTGGTTTCAGGCCTTGAACCATGCGCAGTCGGAGGTCTTGTCCGGTAACCGGCTCATGCTTGCGCTTGCGAACCGTATCGTCGTGGGCCACGACAACCGTGAGATGGTCGCCGAGGGCTTTGGCCTGTTCCATGTAATGCAGGTGACCCGCATGCAGGAGGTCAAACACACCAACAGCCATCACGCGCTTCATAACCTCACCTAATCTTGACAATCCGGTCTTGCTCAAGGTTCTACCGGCCGTTTCAAATCTCCAGGGCTTCGATGAGTTGGGCCCCTTCAAGGAAGGGAATGCCTCGCTCCTTCGCCCACGCACGAGCGTCGCTGACCGAAAGGGCTTGGTCGCCATCTGGTTGCAACATCTCAGCGCCAATGACAACGGGGGTCATCCCAGCGAGTCGAGCGAGTCCAACTGCGAGTTCTGTGTGCCCTTGCCTTCGGGTAAGGCCTCCTTCAGTCTCTCTGCACACAGGTATGTGCCCTGGCGTCCTGAATTCTTTACCGAGGGCGATTTGTGCGACCTCGCCACTGATCTCTGCTTGAATCAATTCTTCCGTGAGTTCTGCAAAGCGCCGAGTGGTTAAGGCACGATCGTGATCGGTGATGCCCGTGTATGTCTCTCGATGGTTGAGAGAGAGGGTGAAGGCTGAGCGGGCATCATAGCGCAGGTCGTTCGTGACGAGTTGAGCGAGAACGCTGTGCTCCTGAACGAGGGCTGGATGGGTGTGGAGGTCTTGCAAGAACGGGAGCGAAAAACGCTCGCCAACATCGTGACCAATGGCCAAGAACAGCAAACCGCCGCAATCCAAGCGGAGTTGCCTCATGGTTTTGGGCTCGGCGCACTGGCCTGGGAATAATAAATCGGTTTCTCCCTCACGCTTTTCTGAGTCAAAAAGGCAGACAGGTCGACCGTTTTTGAACGCATCAACTGCAGCTTGCACTTCGATGTCCATGGTTCATGGCGTACGGGAGGAGTTCATGAAGGGTCGTATGCATTCACCATTAGCAGAAGCGCAAAAATCACATGATTTTGCGGACAGCCAACGGAAAGGGATTATCATAGGATGTCCCTTGGCTTGAACCTGCGGGGATGCCAAATATGCCAGTAAAACTCGGACCCGCAGGCGTGCCATTGTCATGCAAAGGGCGTACAATCGTTGAAGGAATGGACGACATCATCTCCCTTGGACTTGAAACAATGGAAGTTCAAACCGTTCGCATGGTGGCCCCAAACCACTTTGAACAATACTGGCAAGCAGGCGTCTTGGCCAACAAGACCGAATTTGAAATGAACATTCACGGTCCCTACTACTCTGAATTGCTCGGCAATCGAGTTGAGCGAGGCCGCTCACTTGCCAAAATCGAATCAACGCTCCAAGCCGCCCGAACCATCAACGCTCGGCACATCACCCTCCACGCTGGACACTACGGCGGCATGAGCCCAGGCTCTGCAGCGAATGAGCAAGTGGCCAATGTGTTCGCAGGCGTTGTGGATCGAGTTGCTGAAATTTGGCATGATGATGAAGACGAATTCCCTGTGTTCCCATGGATCAAAGACGGAACACCATCCAAGATTGGTATCGAAACATCCGGCCGCCAAGAATTGTGGGGCAGCCTCGAAGAAGTCCTCGAAGTGGTGAACCACGTCGAAGGCACCATCCCTGTGCTCAACATCGCCCACATCCACGCACGAGGCCACGGTAAAATGCGAACCTCGGAAGACTACGGAGAATTGTTTGATCAAGTTCGAGAAACAATCGGAACCAAGGAATTCTACTGTCACTTCTCCGGTGTGGAACACCGAACTGGCAACGCAATGCATTACACCCAGATCAAGAAATCGGATTTGAACTTCGAACCACTGGCAGAATTCATTGTTGAAGACGGCGGATGGTTGGACATCACCCTCATCTCCGACTCACCATTGCTTGAACACGACGCCATGTACATGCTCCAGAGCATCGAAAAATCACGACACCGTCAACTCGAACGCAAGGCTCGAGAGAACCGTCGACGTGCTTTGGCGGCTCAAACTGGAACCACACCAGCTGCACTCGCCGCCAAGGAGGCACAACAAGCAGCCCTCCGACCTGACGCTCAACCATCGGCAACACCTGCTGACACTGCAACCGAAGAGAAAACCGCACCTGAACAGGAAGCAGCCCCTGAGGAAGCACCTGCCAAGGAAGAAAAGCCGGCTAAGAAAGAGACAAAGAAGGCATCCAAGGCAAAAGCAAAAGCCGAAGAGAAAAACGATGATGTGTTCGACTTCGAAGAAGAAGACGATGACTTGTTCTGATTCAACGGCAGTTCCTTACAACCCCCGGAAACGACAGTCGTGGCTACAAATATCGTGGGAATCAAGATAAATGAAGTGGACCGCGTTGTGTATGTTCACCATGGCACACATTGCAATTCTCGGACTTGGAAATTGGGGCACTGCGATTGCACGAATGTGGTTGGCGGATGGACATCACGTGAAAGGATGGACCATCGAACAGGAAGTGTATGAGTCGATCACCATGAATGGTGTGAACGAAAAATACCTTCCAGATCATCCAGTTGAAGGGATGGAAGCCACCATGCATGTCGAAGAAGCCCTCGAAGGCGTTGAAATCGTTGTTCTTGCAGTCCCATCCTCTGTCATTCTCGATGTCGTGGATCAAATCATTCCGCATCTCAGGCCTGGTCATGTTTTGTTGGACCTAGCAAAAGGCCTCGCCCCGGGAAACCAACTCATCTCTCAAGCAATTCATGAAAAACTGAATGCTGCTGAGAAAAACAACCCACTTGCTGTCGTCACAGGCCCAACCATCGCACCTGAGGCAGCAGGCGGTGTGATGACAACGGCACTCGTTGCCAGCGAGGATGTATCTGTCGCGCAACACCTTGCCTCCACATTAACCACTCAAACCTTCATCCTTCATCCTGCTGCAGATCCAGCGGGTGCTGAATTGTGGGGGGCGTTCAAGAACGTCGTAGCGCTTGCTTGCGGCTTAGTTGACGGCCTCAAACAAGTTGGTAGCCTCGGTGGTGACAACCTGAAGGCTGCTATTTTCATGGCTGGATTCAAAGAAGGGTGCCTCCTTCTTCCAAAACTTGGCGCACGGGCTGAAGTGGCGTTTGGCCCCGCTGGTTTGGGCGACCTCTATGTGACGGCGACATCGCCTCATGGCAGAAACAGATCAATGGGTGAAAAGTTGGGCACAGGTCTTACGCTTGAACAAGCCCTTGAGGAGATGCACATGGTTGCCGAAGGCGTCCGAGCCGCACGTATGTTCGGCGAGAGAGCTGAGGCACTGCAAATTCAAATTCCATTCACAAAGGCGCTGAACACACTGCTGGATGGCTACATCGACGCAGAAGAATGCTGCCGACGCATGGTCGCTTTGCACTGAAGTTGTTCTTTTTTGCAGCATCAGACAATCGGTGTTCTTTTCGTCTATGGGCCCTTGGTTGCACCATGGCGGAAGAACTGAGTGAGCTTGAAGCACGTATCTTCGAATGGATTCGCCAGTCTGATTTTGAAAACGTGCCATGGTCGACGGCAAAGGCTGCGCGCTCGTTCAAGGTTAAGCAAGACGAAGTCTACGAAGCAGTTGCTGCGCTCACCCGAAAAGTCCCTGACAGGATTCAAGTGTTCTACAAAGATGGCTCAGTGCACATCGCAGCTGAGTGAATTCAGACTTCTGGGAATCAATCCTGCTTTCGTGCTTGTATGAGCATGTTCAACCATGTTGGTTTTCGCACATCGCCTTCTTCATTGACGAAGGAACGAATCGCAAGCGATAACAAATCGATCAGAACGACAACGATGAAAATCAAGATGAGCAAGGCAAACACCTTGTCGTATTGCAAGAATTTCAGGTACGTACTGATGTAGTAACCAATCCCACCGGCGCCAACAATTCCAATGACAGTTCCATGTCGAACGTTGTATTCGAACATGAACATCAATTGACTCAAGAGATGATTTCCATTTTCTGGAATCACGATGTTCATCAAAATACTTGGGCGGCTCAAGCCCATGGCCCGCCCTGCTTCAAGCGGATCGTTGGGCATGCCTTCGAACACTTCGTACTGCAATTTACCGAGGTAGCCAACCGTGTAGAAGGTCATCGCCAACACCCCAGAAAGGGGGCCAAAGCCGATGACAATCACGAAGAGGATGGCCCATATGAGGCTCGGTAAACTGCGAACTGCGGAGAGGAAGATACGGACTGGGACGGCCACCCACATTGGCATCAAGTTGCGAGCAGCGAGGGAAGAAAGGGAGATTGCACCCACGAACCCGAGGATGGTTGAGACAAACGCAATTTTCAGCGTCTCCATCATGCCCAGATAGCCAACCGAGCAAAAGAACTCAATGTCCTCTTCACACACAGGGTAGGAGCGGGCTTCGAGCACGCTCCAATTCGGTGGCCACATGCTTTCACGGAAGAACACGCCAAGGTTGGACAAGCCACCTTCAAGGCGACCCCAGTCGCCTTCGACAAGACCGTCAAGCGTGCGCCATGCTAAGAAAAAGAGAACAGCCAGAATACCAAACAAACGGTACTTCATTCCTCTTCCCCCGTGGAGGTCTGCTCAATCCATTCTTCAATGGTCATGTCGTGGAATTGTTTTTCCTTGATTTCCCAAATGCGAGTTGCAAAATTCTTCGCATTGTCTTCATGGTGTTCAACCATGACGATGGCCGTGCCGTTCTCGACAAGTTTTCCAACGGCACCGAGGACAATGTCCACATTGGTCTGATCAAGTTCGCCAAGGAATTCATCAGCGAGCATCAATTGAGGCTGCTGAGCGAGCGTGCGAGCGGTTGCGACACGGCGTTGCTGACCGCCAGACAATCTTCGGACTGGTTCAGTGGCCTTGTCTTCAATCCCGAGCGTGCGAATGGCCTCATACGTCCGTTCTTTGCGCTCTTGGAACATCGTCTTCGACCATGGTATGTTCACACGAGCCCCTAACGAGACGTTGTGCGCAACGGTTGCATGTCGAACAAGACCGAGTCTTTGAGGAATGTAACCAAGGCCCCCTCGGCGTTCTAAATTAAGGTCAAAGGAACCACTGAGTGGTCGAACAAGCCCTGCAATGGTTCGAATGAGGGTGGTTTTTCCAATACCGGACGGGCCGAGGATCGCAATAATTTCTCCGGGTTTAACCTCGAGGGATATTGGCTCCGAAAGTGGATCACCATAGCCGATGACAAGATCGTTCAATGAAAGGATGGCCTCGTTGCTCATAGCATCCCCTCAACCAGTCCTGCAAGCAGGTCTTTTTCAAACGGTTGGGCCGTATCAGCCACTCCGTCCTGATGATGAAGTTTGATTTGAGTCATAGAAGGCCACCAGAGTGCCGACGAAGCAACCCCTCCGATTGGGTGAGGCGACTGGATTGCTCCGCCGACGGTGTTGTCATGGAAGAGGTTTGATTCACTCCGTGATTTCGTACTTTGAGTCGAAGTACGACGAGATGCCAGGGACATCTTCGATCAAGTTCCCGTATGATGCGAGGTGCTCAGTAGCTGTAGTAGCAGAGATTGCTGGCGTGTTGAGTACGTTTTCTAGAATCGACTTGCCTTCATCCGTGTTTACCATGTCGACCAATGCCGCTTGCACGAGGTTCATGGTGACAGAATCTGAGGTCTGAGGGTTGTACATCACTGGGTGGGAAGGAGCGTTACCGTAGGATGGAAGCAAGATGTAATCCGATTCCGCAAGGCACCAGTCTTCATTGGTGGATGCATCTTCATTGCCACAGTAGGCACTGATGGTGGAATCTTTCGCAAAGGCCACATCGCCCACACCTTCAGACAAACACTTGACAGCACCGCTGTAGGAGTAGTACGGCGTTCCTGAATCTGGAATGCTCGCATCTTCATTGAAGAAATTTGTGATGGTGGTTCGAAGGGATTCCACATCATTGGCATCACCGATGACATTTGCATATCCGTTTCCAATCAGGAATCCCATTGGCAAAAGCATGCCTGCAGATTTGAGCCATCCTGTGTGGCACGAGGTTTTTCCAGCCATCAATGAGAATGGATCACTGCTTGGGTCATCGTCGAGATGGGCAGCGGCGATGTCTGAATCTTTGAGAACGATTGCATGAGCGCTGTAGTAAGTGCGGCCGTCTGATTTTTGATCGGCTGCGAGTGCTTCGAGGCCGTATTGTTGCCATCCGACCCACGCTGCACCGCCATCCATGAACGCGATGTCGGCGTTACCGAAACGCAGTGCTTGAAGGGCGGCTCCTTCAGAGTCAATTGGATAAAGGGAGACATCCATGTTGAGGGCTTCGCCGAGGTAATCAGCAAACTTTTGAGGGTTCTCATCGACATTGGTGTAGTCGTCTTTGATGCTGAAGGCAATCACCAGGGATTCGAGGTCGGAATCATCAGATTCGTCTCCGGTTTCAAGACACCCGGCAAGTGCAGTCGTTCCAATTAAGAGGGTCATGAACAGCGTTTTTGCAATTTTGTGGCCCATATGAATCATTCCGGTTTAGGCCGCCCTAAAAGTCAGCCATACATATAGTTTAGGTCGCCCTAAAAATTTCAATTCGGGTAAAAAATAGGCGCTGTAATCGATTCACACCGCAAGCCATTCCAAGACAAGAGATTCGGCATATCGATCGGAAGACAAACCTGGATGAAGAAGCGGACGCACAATGACCAACAATTGCAATTCGCCCCCGAAGTTCGCCTTTGCCACACACAAAACCTCGCCGACGCGAGTGCCATCCTCCGACGTACTCAAGAGGCTTCGTAACTCGTAGATACGCACCTCGACGCGTTCATCGACACCTGCCGAAGTTGAGGCGTATCGATGGCTCTCCTCCGCAGAGACGCTGACAAGCGTCATTTGCTCTGGATCGAGTGAAGGTCCAGTTGTTTGTTGATCCAGTAATTCGATGGCTTGACGCATGCGCTCACTTTCCATTCCAAAAATTGATGCGAGGTCAAGCGCAGAAGACGCCGCCCCCCAAACACCGTACTGGTAAGGCAGCCGCATGCTGATTGATTGAACAATTTCGACCTCAAAACCAGCTTCATCGGGAAGCATGAGCCAAGTGTACTGCTCGCTGGCAGGGTACAACGGAGCGTTTGGATTTTCCTTCAACAGTGGCTCTCCCCAAGACTCCGGAGCAACGGGTTGCTGAACTGGTACAACTCCACCGAGGAACACCATGAGCACAAGAGAAACGCACAGGACACCTCTGGTTTTTTTGTGTTCGCGCCAATCCTCGCGACCCGCAGGACTCAGGACTGAAAAGAGGAGAATCACAGGGAAGACAAGCAGAATCCCCCAAGGAATGAGCCACAACAAGAGAATGCCACCAGCAGCTGCATGGATGCCAAGTGGCCCCAAAATCAGGCGGATGGAGCGTTGAGGATCTTCAGCATCAAGCGGTCGGCGAAGCCACCAAACCGCAATGTAGAGCCCTACAAGAACCAAAATGGTTGGAACAAGGTTCCAAAGTTGGCTCATGGCTCCTGTAATTCCTCGATGGTGAAGAGCATTGGGGTGAACATGTCATTTGAACGGTATATTGTCAAGCCATGACCTCTAGGCCGTATCATGGAGGGGGCGGCTTTGGAACTCGATGCTGTGACCTTTCGTCACTTGGTCAGCGCACCCGCTCCCTTTCGCCCATGGAAAAAGCGATTCGGGCCGGGGGTATTCGAGGTCTCGTTGACCCTTCAACCAGGACAGATTCTTGGCCTCGTGGGCCCAAATGGTGCTGGAAAGACAACGCTTCTTCGAACGATTGCAGGCATCTTGCCGATTCAAGGTGGCCGGTTGGTCCACATCACCTCTGGCGAACACACCCCCTTGGAAACAAGCGAATTGCGATCCCTCGTTGGCCACATGCCTGAGCAAGTGCGATGGCAAGGGACGCAATCGGTCCATGATGCCTTGATGGAACTGGCCGAGATGCGGGGTGTTGAACAAAAAAGAGTCACTGGATTGCTCAAGTTGGTTGGCCTCTCAGGCCGGATGGATCAACCACTTTCTGGACTCAGTCAAGGCATGCGACAACGATTGACACTTGCTGCATCGTTGCTCGGTTCTCCAAAATATCTCCTGCTTGATGAACCGCTCAATGGGCTTGACCCAGTTGCAGCAGCAGCCTTTGTGAAATTACTCCATCAATTGAAAGACAAAGGCGTCGCTATAGTCCTCTCATCGCATCAAGTTGCAGGGTTGCAGGAAATTACAGACCGCATCGCTTTGATGCATCGTGGGCAATTGCTTGCCTGTGATCGACTTGATGCAATGGCCGAATCACTTGGCTTGCAGTCGAAAATCACAGTCACCGGGCGCGGACCATTACCAGATTTATCGTGGTGTAAAGCCGGCGAAGGAGAACCGAAGCACAAGGATGGCGGTTGGTCGGTGGACTTGGTCGATGATGGAACTGCTTCAATTGAAACATTCATCGAACGGGGTATCGCTCTGCAAACATGGACACCTAAACATCCAGGTATTGTCGAGATGCTGTGCGCAGCAACTGGGATGGAAATCGATGAAATCGGCCTCGACCTCGCTTCACCGTCCTTGCTCCCACACCGACGGATTGGAGGTGAGGAAGAGTGAACGACTTGCAGCGAATTTTAGCCCTTTCAAATCGGGTGTTTCGGAGCAAAATCCAATCAACTCGGACCCTGATAATGCTGCCAATTTTGGTCCTCTTCCTACCTGGAATGGCATGGGGATTTTCCGATCCAAACATCATTTTGCCGGGCGGTCACCAACCGGATGAACCAATGGAGGTTTTGTTCTATGCGAGTCTCGGCATCGTTTTTGGTGCAACGATGTGCGCCGTATTGCTGGCGTTTGATGGAGTGAGCAAGGATAGGGCCAGTGGTGTCTTCGAACTACGACTTGCCCAACCAATGCCTCGCACGCACCAGGCACTCGCTCTCCTCCTCGGGACGTGGCAAGCCATCTTCGTACCTGTTGCGTTGCTCATCCTCGCGTCCATTGGTGTCATCCGATATCGGCTCGGTGAATGGGCATCAATCGCCGATATCAGCCTTCATTTGGCAGCAACTGCACTCATCCTGTACTGGTATGTTGTGTTCACGCTCTTGGCATCCTCAAGAACAAAAGACCAAGGTACTGCGATTGCCTTTGGTGTTGGCATGTGGTTCCTCTTCACGTTCCTTTGGGCGTTGGTAACCACGATGGTGGCCTATGCCTCCGGTGTGAGCATTGGCGAGCAAAACGATGTCCAGTGGCTTGCGCTGGAAGGTGCTTTGGATTTGCTCTCACCAAATGGGGTGTACCATCACCTTCTCGAAACACGACTCATCGAAATTGATCGAGGTATTGCCGCCTGGCAATCATGGGCGATGGCGGTTGCATGGACTGTTGTTCCGACATGGTGGTTTGTTCGGAAAATGAATGGACTTCAACCATGATGGATGGCCTTTAGGGGTCAAAAACTACGATGGAAGACCTGCTCTGGAGGCGAAGTCTCTTTGAGACAAGACGACACCGCAGAAAGCATGGCCAGACCTCGTTTCGCCCAGACCACTACCGCATTGACAATCGTAATCTTGTTTTTGTTCATGGCATCATCATCCTTTGTGACCTCCCCCTCGTTCGAAGACATTGGTGCAGATTCACAAACAAGCGCTCGCCAAGGATCCCTCGACGTGGATTGTACGGGCTACAAATTTGAAGATCTTTTCGACTACAATTATGCCTCGTTTGACATCCTCCTTGACGACGATTGGGCAACGGCTCAAATGAGTGCAGTTGCGTATGTCAACGGAAGCAACTCCGCTACGGTTCGTGAAAACCTCGACGAACTGTTCGATGGCACACCAGGCGGCAACAACTCATGGATGAGCACGGACGAGCGCGAAGCTGTCCGAGCGATCGGCCCTGATTGCATCGCCGACATGGACACGCGAATCGGAATCCGTGAAGGGCTGCCACATCGCGGCGGCGTCGACTGGAACGACCTCGAATTCGTCCAGGATGGCATCGCTCTCGATGAGGTGAACTTGGTACCCGACAACCACGCGGAAGAGCGAGATTGTCAAGAGTTACTTGCTTCGTCTGACTGCAAGGAAGTACCAGTCACCATCACTGATGATCTTCAGATTCTCATGTTCACCAAGGAAGATGAAACCCACAATGTTCGCTTTGACCAACTACCAAACAGCGGCTCATCGAACTTCACGCTGGCCCTCAATGTCACGAACATGAGCAGCGCTGGACTTGTGCTCACCTTCCCTCAACTCCAAGGCTTGCGCATGGTCAACTCCTCCATCCAAGATGACAATCAAGAAAGCACAGCAATGCCTGCACCAGAAGCAGAATACCTCCCCGATGGTCGACTTCGAGTCACCCAAGAAGTCAGTTACATGGCAAGCGAATACCCAATCATTCGAAACCTGTTCCTTGATTTCACAACTCAAGCACCAGAAACAAATGAAATTCCAGTATGGACCGCAGACGCCCCTGTTGATGGAACGGTGATTCCTTACACTGTCGGCACGCGAAACCTCGTTGATGGCGAAATCACTGCAACCTGGGCTACCGATGACAGCGGTTGGGCCTTGGATTGTGACTTTGGTGAGCAAACGCCATCCGACCTATGGACCGCTGGATTAACCGAAGATGGTGCGCTGTTCCTAGATGGACCAGATGCACCTGCTTCCGATGAGGTCGTAAATGCTGAATGCAGCGTCGTCGACCCATTTGGTGCGACATCTTTTGAGACACGTAACTGGTCTTTTGCCCAGCCGTTCACAGCTGAGGCCGTGATTTCTGAAGCCGGCGATGCTGTCGAATTTACGGTCACCCCCACTGGTGCTGTCAGCGAACTTTCCATCAGCGCCCATGCACACCAGTCCAACTCAATGGGTGAAATGCGCATGGCTACCCTTGCATCAGCAGCTTCCACACTTGCCCTTCCAATGGATGGTCTCGGGCCTGGCATGATTATGGTCATGGGTCAAGCACAGTCGAGCGGCATGCTCGATTACGCTTTCATGCTCGATTTTGGATTGCAAAAGGCAAGTGCACCCCCAGTGATTGACGTTGATATAAATCTCGACGGCACCAACGCCACATGGGATGCAAGTTACCTCAAATTCACACTCCAAGGAAAGGTGCTCGATCCAGATGGTGAAGCAGTGGAGATGTCCCTCTCCTTGTGCGGCTACACCACAAACGACTTTGTTCGATCTGGACCCGCTTGGGAAATTGATGTCAACATCGTATCATGCTCTTCGCAAAATCCACCTGTGACTGTGTACGATATTACCCTCGTCGCAACAGACGAATCTGGCACGATGACCACCATGCAAGTGATGGTTCCTGACCCCTATGCAGCCTCCAATGACGACCCTGCCATCGAACCTGGCATTGTGGAAGAAGAAGGCCTACCAGCAGCCTCCTTGATGGCAACATTGGCGGTCGCTCTGCTCGGAGCCGCTGTCGTAAGCAGAGGAAAAGACGAGTGATTTTGACTACCGGCACCCTCAAGAGGGGACGGTGAGCCCGTTGGGTTGAGAGTGAGGGCATGTTTGCAGGCACCATTGAGTCGTTAAGCCACGAAGGTGGCCTGTTGGTGTCCTTTACAGGCTCCTCCCCAGCCCTAGAATCGATCATCATCAACCAGGCAACTGGTGACTACATCGGCAAGGTTGACGCCGTGCTTGGAAGCACAAATGCACCCCTCGCACACGTTGCCCACCTCGACAGAAAACTCGACATTCCCAGCCTTGTTGGAATCGAAGTAAACATTCGACCAAAGAAAGTCAAGGAAGAGCGAAACTTTGGCGACCGAAACAATGGCCGCAGCAACGACCGACGTGGAAATGACCGAGGTGGACGTTTCGACCGCAATGACCGTGGAGGACGATTTGACCGAAACGATCGAGGCGGACGATTTGAGCGCAATGACCGTGGAAACAACGGCGGCGATTGGGATTGCCCCAAATGCAACAACAACAATTTCGCCTTCAGGCAAGAATGCAATCGATGCGGTGAACCAAGAGGAAACGGTGGTGGCCGCTCAAACGACAGAGGATTCCAACGACAAGACGACCGACGCGGTGGCGACCGATTTGGTGGCAATGACCGACGCGGCGGCGACCGAAGAGGAAATGACCGCTCCAATAACCGGATGGATGGCGACTGGGATTGCCCCAAGTGCCACAATGACAACTTTGCATGGCGAACTGAATGCAACAAGTGTGGAGCTCCAAAGGCAGGTGGCCAAGGACGGCCTCCTCGCAGAGACGACCGACGTGGTGGCGACCGAAGAGGTGGCGACGACCGACGTGGTGGCGACCGAAGAGGAAACGACCGACGCAGTGGAGAAGTCTTCAACGACAACGATTGGGATTGCCCTCAATGCAACAACTCAAATTTCGCATTCCGTCAGGAATGCAACCGATGTGGATTACCCCGAAGCGGCGGTCAATCCCGTCCTCGTCGAGACGATCGGCGTGGTGGTGACCGTAGTGGCGGCAATGACCGACGTGGTGGCGACCGTAGTGGCGGTAGCAGATTTGGCGGCAATGACCGACGCGGTGGCAATGACCGACGCGGTGGCGACCGTAGCGGCGGCAGCAGATTTGGCGGCAATGACCGACGTGGTGGCGACGACCGACGTGGTGGCGACCGAAGAGGAAGCGACCGACGAGGCGGAGAAGCGTTCAACGACAACGACTGCGACTGCCCTCAATA
>ERZ1047821.213-NODE-213-length-49281-cov-10.125604_pt1 | contig 49281 bp, 51 predicted proteins | sample MGYA00383096_ERZ1047821 | MGnify/ENA primary metagenome ERZ1047821 (study PRJEB29581, sample SAMEA5548366) | metagenome | biome: marine; feature: coastal; material: water | depth 25 m | study: Short-term variability in the microbial, nano- and picoplankton... | reverse complement strand
AAAGCCTTTTAAAAGAGATTTGTAATTTAATGCTTTGCTATTAAAAAAGAAGTTAAATATTTCGCCATTAGTATTTTGAGACTTTTTTTGAAGCTCTTCTTTAATGTTCATATTAATTTATAGAGTCGTATATATTTTTAAGTGCATTTTGGGGATTTGCAGCTCCTGTGATGGGTCTTCCTATTACTAAATAATTAGCCCCAAGCTCAATAGCCTTTTGTGGTGTCATTACTCTACTTTGATCATCATTCAAATCAGACAAGCGGATTCCTGGAGTAATAGAGAGGAGTGACTCTTTTTGTTTTACTAAATGTAACTCATGTGGAGAGCAAACCACCCCATCAATCCCAGCTTGTATCGCAATTTCAAGCATTGCGTTGACCTGAGAGGCCGCATCTCTCTTATAAATTGTATTTGTATCACCATCTGTAAGGCTTGTAAGAGCAGTAACACCAAATACTTTAATATCAGTCCCATTAACAGCATCCATGGCGGCGTTCATCATCTGAAGCCCACCTGAGGTATGAATTGTAAGCATATTAATTGGGAGAGCTTTTAGGCCTTCAATTGATTTTTTTACTGTATTGGGTATGTCATGCAGCTTTAAGTCTAAAAAAATATCAAAGCCTTTGTTAGATGCATGCAAGATAGCCTCATGCCCAAGAGCATTAAAACTTACACTTCCAACTTTTATCATGCAAAGATCTGGATCAAGAGAATCTACAATATTTTTAAAAGCATCTAGATGATACTCATCAACAGCTACGATAATATTTTTAGACATGATTGTTGAATTTTAAACTATTAGCTACTTATCTACTAATGATTTAGAAGGCTTGAAATGCATTGTAGCGGTCTCTCCAAGATAGGAGACTTCTTTTGTTTTAGGGTTGATAAACTTCCTAGGTCGGATATATTTTTTTGAAAAAGTACCAAACCCTCGAATTTCAACTTTATCATCGAACGCAACAGCATCAACAATAGACTCTAATATAGAATCTATTGCTAATGAAATTTGTGATTTAGTGAGATGAGGAAATTCTTTACTTAAAGCTGATTCAATATCTGAGCGGTTATAAGTCTGTTGCTTACTACTACTCACTCAACTTTAATGAAATTCTTTCTCTTTCTGCATCGACCGCAAAAACTATACACTCTAATTTATCGCCTTTTTTGTATTCTTCTAATGCATCTTTTGGATCATCATCATCAGAAATATCAGAAAGGTGAATTAATCCATCGATATCGCCTTCCAAACCAACAAAGATTCCAAAATCTGTTATTGATTTAATATGCCCATCAACTTTATCGCCGATACCATATTTATTAGAGAATTCTGTCCATGGATTAGCTTTAGTTTGCTTAAGACCTAGAGATATTCTTCTTTTATCATGGTCGATTTCAAGAATCATAACTTTAATCTTTTGCTCCATCTCTACAACTTTTGAAGGATGAATATTTTTGCTAGTCCAATCAAGCTCTGATAGATGAATAAGACCTTCTATACCTTCTTCTAATTGAGCAAAACAGCCATAGTCAGTAATATTTGAAACCGAAGCCTCATAAACACCACCAACAGCATAGTTACTTTCTACATTTTCCCAAGGGTCATTTTGAATTTGTTTTAAACCTAAAGAAACTCTAAGTTTTTCTTTATCAAAACTTAAAATCTTAACGTCTATTTCATCACCAAGACTTAAGAATTCTGCAGGGTTGGTAACTCTAGACCAAGAAATATCAGTAATGTGAAGTAATCCATCAAGGCCACCTAAATCTACGAAAGCACCGTAATCAGTGATATTTTTTACAACGCCTCTAACAATTTGGCCTTCTTCAAGATTTTTAAGAAGCTCAACCTTAACTGCTGAATTATTTTTTTCAAGAACTGCTTTTCTTGAAAGAACAACATTATTTCTTTTGTAATCAAGTTTGATTACTTTGAATTCTTGTACTGTATTTTCAATATCTGGAGCCTCTTTTAGAGGTCTCACGTCAACTAAAGATCCTGGTAAGAATGCTTTAACAACTTCTACCTCTACTGCAAAACCACCTTTAACTCTGTTATGAATTTTTCCAGTAACAAACTCCCCGGTTTCTAGTGCTTCTTCAAGCATTTTCCAGGTTGAAATTTTTCTTGCCTTTTCTCTTGAAATCCTTGTCTCTCCATAACCGTCTTCAACGGCTTCTAGAGCAACTTCTACCTCATCGCCAACGACGATGCTTACCTCTCCTTCATTATTTCTAAATTCATCAAGAGATACTACTCCTTCTGATTTTAATCCTACATGGACTGTTACCCAGTCGTTATCTACGTCTAATACAACTCCGGATACTATTGATCCAGGCTGCATATCTAGTGTGCTTAAACTTTCATCTAGTAAAGCTGCAAATGATTCTGTCATTTATTAAATTCCTTTTTTGTGAGTTTTTTAGTAAAACTCAATACTTCATCAAGAGACATATTAGAAGAATCAATTACTATTGAATCTTCAGCAGGTATCAATGGGGATATTGTTCTTGTTCTATCCTTTAAATCTCTACTCTCAATGTCTGCAATCAGATCGGGCATATTAACTTCTTGTCCACGATTCTGCAACTCTAAATATCTTCTTTTTGCTCTTACCTCTGCAGATGCCTCAAGAAATATTTTTAATCTTGCCTCAGGAAAGACTACTGTTCCCATGTCTCTTCCATCAGCAACCAAACCTCTATCCGAATAAAAATTTCTTTGAATATCTAGCAAATTATTTCTAGTAATCTTTAATGCACTAATTTGGGAGGCTATTTTTGCTGTTGTTTCTGTTCTTAGATCTAGAGTTATGTCGTTTGTATCTTTTAAAACCTTTATGCCATCTTCATCAGAGGCAAATGATATTTGCTCGTTTATCATTTCTTTCACTTCATCGTGATTACCACTGATACTAAATAAAAAAGCATAAATTCTGTAAAGCAGGCCGCTATCAAGGATATTAAAATCTAAATACTTAGCTAAATTTCTTGATAAAGAACCTTTACCAGAAGCCGAAGGACCATCAATCGTTATTATATTAAGCTTCATTTACATGTATTCCTAAATGATTCATAGTTTCTAAAAAACTTGGGAATGAGGTAAATATATTTTTACAATTCTTAACAAACATACCCTTTTCAGATCTTAAGCTTGCAACTAAAAAACTCATTGCTATTCTATGATCTCCAAAGGAATCAATCTCAGCGAATACTGAAATGTCATTACTCTTACCTTGAATTTTAATACCATCATCAAATAATTCATGTTCGACACCTATTTGAGAAAGTCCGCCTGAGATTGCCGCAAGACGATCTGACTCTTTTACACGTAACTCTTCTGCATCCTTAATAGTTGTTATTCCCTCTGCAAATGAGGCAGCAATACTTAGAATTGGTATTTCATCGATAATATTAGGGATTATGTCTCCACCAACATCTATGCCTTGGAGCTTTGAGGATTGAACAGATATATCTCCAACCTCTTCATTGCAAACCATTGATTGATTTAATATTTCTATATTTGCGCCCATTGATTTGAGAACTTTAATTAATCCACATCTTGTAGGATTAAGGCCTACATTCCTTATTAAAATATTTGATTCTTTTGCAATAAGCCCTGCCACTATCAAAAAAGCTGCTGATGAAAAGTCTCCAACAACCTCATAGGATGATCTACTAGTCAATTTTGATTCATGAAGTGTAATAATATTACCTGAATCTTTTTTTGTACTCTCAATATTTCCACCAAAATAATTAATCATTCTTTCTGTATGATTTCTGGTTGGGTGTTCTTCAATGACAGTAACTTTTTTATTGGCTGCTAAGGCTGATAAAATTATGGATGACTTTACTTGGGCACTTGCCACAGGCATGTCATATAAAAAATTATCTTTAATATCACCCTTTTCTATTTTTACTGGCGGTGTGCCATTAGTGCATGCAACTTTAGCACCCATTTCATTTAATGGGTTAGCAACTCTAAGCATAGGTCTCTTCGATAATGATTCATCACCAACAAGGGTGGCATTAATATCTAAACTTGATATCAAGCCCATTAATAATCTAATGCCTGTTCCAGAGTTTCCTAAATCTATGTCAAATTCTGGTGAAATAAATGGCACATCCCTTTTTAAAATTTCTACATTAGTTCCGCTCATATTTATTGACGAACCTATCGCATTTAAAGCCGAAGCTGTGGATATTGGGTCTTCTCCATTGAGAAAGCCTTTAATGGACAAATCTTCATTAATTAGTGAGCCAATGATCACAATTCTTTGAGAAATTGATTTATCTCCTGGGCACAGAACCTCGCCAGATAGAATCGAGTTACTTTTGGCTAAAAGATTCAAAAGGTATCTTCTTTATATTTTTTAATATCTTCTAGCTCTTTCTTTAGCAAATCTGAATGAGAAAATATTTCTGGGAGCTCTTTAGTCTTTGTCATTAACTCTAACAAGTTGTTAATAGAAAGTTGGAAGCTTGCTAATGATTTAATAATATTTTTATCATTCAATTCAAAAATATCTCTCCACATCTCTGGATTAGAACCACTTAATCTAATAAATTCTTTTAAACCACCCCCAACGTTATCTTTAACATCTTTTGATGACAATCTGATAGAGTCGATTAAGGCATATGATATTAGGTGTGGCAGATGGCTTGTCATTGCGAACATAAGATCATGATCTTTAACTGACATTTCAGATACTCTCATCTGCATAACAAACTTCCAAAAATCTTCCAATCTTTGAGTATGAGATCTTTCAGCATTAAATGGATTGCATATTACAGTCTTCTTTCCTGTAAAAAGATTTTCATCAGCGCCCAATACCCCTGACTTATCCGAGCCAGCTATCGGGTGAGATAAGACTAAATTAGAAATATCTTTAAAAAGAAGATGAGCTTTTACACTTGCAGTATCTGTAATTGTTACATCAGAATTCCAGAGATTTTCAATTCCATTAACTATATTTTTTGTAGCTTCTGGTGATACTGCAATAACTATGAGATCTATATAAGATGATAGATTTTTATTATTTATCTCTTCTATTGAACCAAAGCTCTCATCAATAATATTATTTTCTAGTGCATGCTTGAGACTATCTTCATTAATATCAAAGCCATGAACTTTTATTCCCTTTTCCCTAGAAACCTTAGCAATGGAGGAACCGATTAAGCCTAGACCAATTACTAGTATTTCTTTGACATTAGTATTCATAAAACCTGACCAAGTTTTAAAAGGAAATAATCATTTTCAGCCTTGGTCCCAACTGTAACCCTAATAAATTCAGGCATATCATATAAGGCAATTGGGCGAACGATTACTCCTTCTTTCATCAAGTCTATGAATAATTTATCAGCCTTAAAGTTTCCTTTAAAAGAGATAAAGTTTCCATGAGAAGGAATGCATTCCATTCCCATATCATTTAACTTATTTGTTAAGTAATCTCTTTGTTGAGAGTTTAATTCAATACTTTTAGCAATATGGTCATGATCAAGGATTGCTAGACATGCAGCATCTTGAGCAATGGCATTGGAGTTAAAAGGCTGTCTTATTTTATTTAATACTTCTATCAATTTTTTATTTGCCAAGCCATATCCAATCCTAAGACTTGCCAAACCCTGAATCTTTGAAAAAGTTTTTGTAACTAATAAATTTGAATAATTATCTAGTAGTTCGTTCACTCTCACATAATCTTGTTCGGTAACATATTCGAAATAGGCAAGATCAAGAATGACTAAAATAGATGATGGAATTGCATCCATCATAGATTTAAATTCATTATGACTGTTGTAGGTACCTGTTGGGTTATTTGGATTAGCAACGAAACAAACTCTTGTAGAGTCTTCGATATAATTTGAAAAGTCATTAAGCGCATGTCTCCAATCTATAGTTGGAACTTCAATAGTTTTTGATCCATTAGATTGTGTCACTATCTTGTATACAGCAAAGGCATGTTTTGACATTAAGGCGCTTGTATCTTTATTTAAGAAAGCTCTTGCAGCCAACTCTAGAACCTCATTAGAACCATTTCCAATAATGATATTACTAACATCTAAAGACTCATGTTTTGCAATTAAAGCTTTAAGCTTTTTTGAATCCCCATCAGGATATAAATGCAAATCATCATTGTGAAGTTTTAGAGCCTCAACAGCCTTAGGTGATGGCCCAAGAGGATTTTCATTACTAGCCAGTTTAACAATTTTTTCTGGTCGATATTCTGCGATAACATCTTCTATCGATCTTCCTGGCTCGTATGGATGAAGGCTTGAGATACCTTCATTTAAATAGTCAAAAAGATCGCTCATATGTATTGAGGATATGATCCAAGAACTCTTACAAGCGAGCCTGTTGATCGAACCTCTTTAATAGCAAGCTTCAGCTTAGCATCAAGCTGATGCCCTTCGCAGTCTACAAAAAAATCATGGGAATCAATGTTCCCTCTTGAGGGTCTAGTTTCAATTTTACTCAAGTTAATCTTTCTTTTTTCAAATGGCTTTAAAATATTTATTAAGGCTCCAGGGTTGTTAACGGTTTGGATAAGGAATGAGGTCTTGTCTTTACCTGTAGATAAAATTTCATTCTGGCCTATTACCAAAAACCGAGTTTTATTATCTGAATAATCTTGAATATTACTTTTTTGGAGTTTGAGCTTATATTTTTCTACAGCCAATGAGTTAACGATACAGAGAATATTTTTATTTTCTTTGGCATACTTTGCAGCAACAGCTGAACTAGGCATTTCCAGTCTTTTAATAGATCCAATATTTTTTTCTATCCATTTACTACACTGCCCTAAAGCTTGTGGGTGTGACGCTATTGCAAAAGCATCCTTGATATCAAATTTATTACCCGAAGCAAGCTGATGATCTATATTTAAATAAATTTCACCAATAATTGAAATATTTTCATTATCAGCTAGACAATTTAAGGTCGTATTAATTACTCCCTCAGATGAATTCTCAACTGGTACAACACCAATGTCTGTGTCTCCTTTAATAACTTGATAGAACACATCATCAATAGTTGATGATGGCACTCTTGATACTAATGCACCAAAATGATTATCAACTGCAGCCTCAGAGTGAGTTCCTTCTGGGCCTAAATAAGAAATTTTTAATGCCTCTTCTAACGAAAGACATCCTGAAATTAATTCCTTATATATACTTCTTACCTTTGTATTCGATAAGGCACCATCCTCATTTGCTTTAAGGATATTTCTTAATATATTAGCTTCTCTATCTGGCTTATAGAACGAGGTATTTGGGCTAATTTTTGATTTGATTTTACCAATATCTACGGCTAAAGATGCACGCTTCTGAATTAATTTTAATAAATCTTTATCTATTTTATCTATTTTAGATCTTAGGTTTTTTAATTTATCTATAGTCATTTTTAGCCATATTTTGCTTTAAAGCCTTCCATGAAGTCTATAAGCTGATTTATACCCTCTATTGGCATAGCATTATATATACTAGCTCTCATTCCGCCAACTGACCTATGGCCTTTCAAATTAAGTAATCCAGCCTCTTCAGACTCTTTCAAAAACAAAGCGTCAAGATTGCTATCAGCAAGAATAAATGGAATATTCATAATAGATCTATTCTCTACTTGAACTGGGTTTGTGTAAAAACCAGAATTGTCTATGTATTCGTATAAAGTTGATGCCTTTAAATGATTCTGTTTTTTAAAATGATCTAAACCGCCCGATCTCTTAATCCATTTAAATACTTTTCCAGCCATATACCATGCAAAAGTTGGAGGAGTGTTAAGCATTGAATCTGATTCTGAATGCTTTGAATATCTAAGAATATTTGGCAGACTTTCATTTTCTTTACCCATGAGTTCTTTTTCAATTACCACCATGGTCAAGCCTGCAGGACCAATATTTTTTTGAGCACCCGCATAAATTAAAGAAAAATTTGATACATCAATGGGCTCACTTAGTATTACAGATGACATATCAGCAATAAGTGTATTAGCCGTCTTCGGGGGTGAGTGGATTGCTACACCTTGAATTGTTTCATTCGGACAATAATGGGTATAAGAAGAATTTGATTCCATTTCCCATATATCTGGATTTGGAGCATAACTAAACTGCCTGTCTTCAGAAGAGGCTATGGTATTAATGTTTGTTATCTTGGAGCCTTCGGCTATTGCCTTTTTTGACCATGATCCAGAAAGAACATAACTAGCTGCAACATCTTTTCTTCCAAAGTTCATTGGAACCATGGAAAATTGATGGGTAGCTCCACCCTGAAGAAATAAAACTTCATGAGAATCTGGTATTTTTAAGATTTCTATAAAATCTTGCTTTGCTTCTGTTGCAACAGTGTCATAAATTTTCGATCGATGACTCATCTCCATAATAGACATGCCCGAGTCACCCCATTCTAAAAGTTCTTCCTTAACCTCGGTTAGAACTTCTTCGCATATTACAGCAGGGCCTGCGCAGAAATTCCACTTACGCACTATTCTTCATCTTCATCTTCTTCATTTGGGATAGTGACACATTCTATTAATTTCTCACCATCCTTTGGAGAGATTATTTTAACGCCTTGAGTATTTCTGCTAAGAGTTGGAACTTGAATTACTGATGTTCTAATCATTGTACCTTTGTCGCTAATAAGCATAATCCCATCCTCATCCTCAACAAGAGCAGCTGAAACCATATCACCATTCCTTTCACTTGTTTTCATTGAGATTACACCTTGACCACCTCTATTATGAGATGGAAAATCATCTAACTTAGTTTTCTTGCCATAGCCATTCTCAGAAACACACAAAATTGTTTTAAGAGGATCTCCCACCATTAATGAAATTAATTTTTCATCTTTCTTTAATCTTATCCCTCTAACTCCTCTTGCTGTTCTACCCATGGCTCTTACATGTGATTCATTAAACCTTATTAATTTTCCCGAAGAGGCTGCAAGTAATATCTCGTCATCTCCTGAGGTTATTGCAGTTCCTATTAATTTATCATCATCATCTAAATTTATTGCTTTGATGCCAGACTTATATTTCTTTGCAAAAAGACTTAAGCTCGTTTTTTTTGTAGTCCCTTTTTTTGTTGCCATAAAAATATATTGATCATCGGTGAATTCACTAACAGGCAAAATATCACTCACAGACTCATCATCATCTAAATTAAGCATATTTACTAAAGGCCTACCTTTTGATGTTCTTGATGCAACAGGTATCTCATATACTTTGAGCCAAAATACTTTACCCTTGGTTGTGAAGCACAAGATTTGCATATGGCTACTCAAGACATAAAGATTCTGAATTAGATCTTCTTCTTTAACAGCTGCTGCAGCCTTGCCCTGACCGCCCCTTCTTTGCTCTCTGTATTCTTCAAGAGGCTGAGTTTTGGCATAGCCACTTCTTGATACTGTCAGAACTCTCATCTCTTCAGGGATAAGGTCTTCATTTGTAATTCCGCGCCTAGTATCATTTATAAGTGTTCTTCTCTCATCACCAAAATTATTTTTTATCTCTTCAAGTTCTGAAATCATTAGATTTTTTAAGACCTCTTTATCATCTAATATTTTTTGAAGATCGATAATTTTTGAAACAATATCAGAGAACTCATTTCCAAGATTATCTTGTTCAAGACCAGTTAATCTTGCTAACCTTAATTCAAGAATTGCTTTAGCTTGATCGACTGAAAGTTTATATTTTTTACCATTAATACCTAGATCTTTACTTAAACCTTTTGGCTTACATGCATCAGCCCCAACTTTCTTTAATATTGCCTCTACAGGTCCAGCTTTCCAATCTTTTTTGCAAAGAGCTTCAGCTGCTAATTTTGGATCTTTTGATTTCTTAATTATGGTTATAACTTCATCGATGTTAGCTATCGCTACCATCAACCCCTCAACTATATGGCCTCTTTCTTTTGCTTTCTTAAGGTCATATTTAGTTCTTTTAGTAATAATATCTTTTCTATGCTTGATAAAGGCTTCAAGCATTTCTTTTAAGTTTACTTCCTTAGGTTGCCCATCCACTAGAACAGTAAAGTTAATACCAAAGGATTGCTCTAATTGAGTTTGTGCAAAGAGATTATTTTCTAACACATCTACTGAATCACCCTTCCTAACTTCTATAACAACTCTAAGGCCGTCTTTATCAGACTCATCTCTAATTTCAGTGATGCCTTCAATTTTTTTATCTTTCACAAGTTCTGCGATTTTTTCAAGCATCCTAGCTTTATTTACCATGTAAGGAATTTCATTAATTATTAGGGATTGCTTTCCGGACTTCTCATCCTCTTCTATAGACGTATTTGATCTTGTATGAATAATGCCCCTTCCAGTTTTATATGCTTCATATATTCCAGCTCTACCATCAATTGTTCCGCCGGTAGGAAAGTCAGGACCTGAAATATCTTTAATTAAATCGTCAATTGAAAGACTTGGTTTGTTTATTAGATTGATACTTGCATTTAAAACTTCCGTTAAATTATGTGGAGGTATATTTGTTGCCATCCCAACTGCTATTCCTGAAGACCCATTGACAAGAAGTGTTGGAATTTTTGTTGGTAAAACGTCTGGTATAAATTCACTACCATCATAATTTGGTGAATATGAGACAGTTTCTTTTTCAAGATCGCCGTACATTTGATCAGTTATTTTAGCCATCCTGACTTCTGTATATCTCATTGCAGCTGGTGGATCACCGTCAATGGAACCAAAATTACCCTGGCCTTCAACTATAGGGTATCTCATTGAAAAATCTTGGGCCATTCTTACCATTGCATCATAGACTGCGCTATCACCATGCGGATGATATTTACCAATAACATCACCCACAACTCTTGCAGATTTTTTATAGGGTTTGTTATAAGAATTCTTAAGATCATACATCGCATAAAGTATGCGTCTATGAACAGGCTTTAGGCCATCTCTGATATCTGGAAGAGCTCTTCCATGTATGACACTTAAGGCATAACTTAGATAAGATTGCTTAAGCTCATCTTCAATATTTACTGGTATTACTTCTTTTGCGAAATCACTCATTTTGATAGTTTTTTTATAAAAAAATAGGTCCTTAGATAAGGATATATTTTAACATAAATAACTAGTGATTTAATCTTTAAATTCTGAAACTAAGCCGCCTATAGACTCTTTAGCATCTCCAAAAAGCATTCTTGTATTTTGTTTAAAGAATAAGGGGTTCTGTACTCCAGCAAAACCTGAAGACATTGATCTTTTTAAGACGAAAACTGTCTTTGCATTATGTACTTCAATTATAGGCATTCCATATATTGGACTTCCAGGCTCTTCTGTTGCGGAAGGGTTCACAACATCATTTGCACCTATAACAACAGCCACATCTACTGCATCCATTGTTGGATTAACATCATCTGGTTCAGCTAAAACATCATATGGAACATTTGCTTCAGCAAGAAGAACATTCATATGACCTGGCATTCTTCCAGCAACTGGGTGTATTCCGTATTTAACCTCTGTGCCATTGTCTTCTAGTAACTCTCCAAGCTCTCTTACAACATGCTGTGCTTGTGCTACAGCCATCCCATATCCAGGAATGATTAGAACTGAACTTGCACTTTCTAATATTAAATAAGCATCCGCAACACTAATTGGACTAACCTCTCCCTGCTCTTCTGATGAAGAACTGCTAGCAGAAGAACTTGCATAGCCAACAAATAAGATATTACTAATAGACCTATTCATTGCCTTAGCCATAATAACTGTAAGAATGAGACCGCTTGCACCTACCAGAGAACCAGCAACAATGAGAACATTGTTTAATAGTAATAAACCAGCAAAGGCTGCTGCAATTCCTGAGAAGGAGTTTAGTAAAGAAATTACAACAGGCATATCTCCACCACCAATTGGAAGAACAAAACCAATACCCCCCAGAAGCGTTAAGACTAGCAATACAGTAAAAAATTCAAAGCTTGGAACTGCAAAAGGAGTTACAAATGTTGAATATAATAAAAATGGCAATGAAATATAAAAAATAGTTGTGAATATTTTTGTAATGATTGAAGTTTTTGCTATTTTTATTTTCTCAGATAATTTTGCATAAGCAACAAGACTTCCTGTAAATGTGACACCGCCAATATATAAAGTTGTCATTACCAAAGCATGTTGAAATAAATTATCCGGAACAGAATTAAACTCAGACCACGCAATCAAGAAGGTAGCTAAACCACCAAAACCATTAAATAAAGCGACCATTTCAGGTATCGATGTCATTTTTACTTTGAGAGCAATTAGAGAACCAACTACTGCACCTAATGCAATCCCGCTTAAAAGTATTATTGGGTTAACTACGTCAATTAAAGTAATGCTTACAGCAATAAACATAGCCAAGGCGGAAAAGAAATTACCTTTAACGGCTGTATCCTCTTTGCCTAACATTTTTATGCCTGTGATAAATAATATAGATGAGAAGATGTAAATAATATTTTGTATTGCTGTTATCTCTGATAGAAAAGTCATAATTATTTCTTCTTAAACATTTTTAACATTCTGTTAGTCACTAAATATCCACCAAATACATTTATAGATGCAAATGTAACAGCGAAAAAGGCAATTGTGTTTTGCAAATCTGAATCTCTTGAAAGTATCAGGGCGCCAACAAGCGCAATACCTGAAATTGCATTAGCTCCAGACATTAATGGCGTATGAAGAGTGCTTGGAACCTTTGCAATCAATTCAAGGCCCAAGTAAATAGATAGTATTAAAACAAAGCCAAGTAAAATATAAGTTTCCATTATTTAAACCTCTCGTTCAAAATATTACCTTCAAAAACCAATACACTACTTTTTATAATCTCATCATCAAAATCAAAATTTACTTTACTTGTCTCCTTGTCATAAAAATCGCAGACCCAATGATTAAAATTATTTGATAGAGCAAGGGATGCATGCCCAGAAACTTTAGATGCGAGATTCGAATAACCAACTATTTTAACTCCATTTTTAATGACAACTTTATCAACCTCTGATCCTTCAACATTTCCACCTGACTCGACAGCCATATCAAAAATAACACTTCCGGGTTTCATTTTTTCTATAGTTGAATTATCTATAAGCTGAGGTGCAGGCCTTCCAAAAAGCTGAGCAGTTGTAATTACGATATCAGATCTTGCACAAACTTCAGACTGAAGATCTTTTTGCTTTTGAATTTGCTCTGGCGTCAATTCTTTGGCGTAACCTTGATCGGTTTGACCTGTCTCACCCAAATCAATTTTAACGAATTTTGCACCTAAAGAATTTACCTGCTCTTCGACAACATCTCTTGTATCAAATGCTTCTACTCTGGCACCCAGTCTTTTAGCTGTTGCAATAGCCTGAAGCCCGGCAACACCAACTCCAATTACAAAAACTCTTGCAGGCTTAAGCGTTCCAGCTGCAGTCATCATCATTGGGAGCGCAGTTGAAAGTAGACTAGCGGATTCTAAAACAGATACATATCCTGCCAAATTAGCTTGAGAACTAAGAACATCCATTTTTTGGGCCCTTGTTATTCTAGGAATAAATTCCATGCTCACTAAGTTAATTTGATGACTTGCACAAGTATTTATTAACTCTTGATTTGAAAAAGGATTTACCATTCCCAATAAAGTAGAGCCTGGCTTCATTAGTAAAACTTCATCATTTGTAAGAGGCTGATTGGATATTAATAAATCAGAATTTTTGATGCACTCTTCTCTACTTTGTGATTTTAGTCCTAACTCATGAAATATATTATCTGATGTAAATATCCCTTCTCCAATGTTTGCTTCAAAATAGATATCTGCTCCAAGCTTGGTTAATGCTGAGATTGTATCTGGGTGTATTGGAGATCTATTGTCTAAATTGTCAGAAGATTTTAATGCTGAAATTATCACAATAGTAAAATTAAATTAGTTATGTAGTGAAGTAAATCCCATTAAAATTAAAATGTCAATTCAATTTATAAACCCTGTAGCAGCGTTATATAAATAAAAATAAGTGTGTAGTTTTACTACATTAGTATAAATATATTAAGTTATATATTAATGATTTCATTAGTTGTAAAATACCGCTATGAATATAGATCAACAAGAAGTAAAAAAATTTGCAGAGCTTGCTGAAAAGTGGTGGGACAAAAGTGGTGACTTTAAACCTCTTCATATAATCAATCCGTTAAGGGCAAGTTATATTGAAAATAAATCTTCATGTGCTGGCAAAGATATACTTGATGTTGGTTGTGGTGGAGGAATTTTATCTGAGGCTCTTCACGATTTTGGTGGGAACATTACAGGTATAGATGCTGCGGGGCCTGGAATAGAGATAGCAAAATTGCATGCTGAAGCGAATAACAAATCAATTACATATATAGAATCTACTGCAGAAAGTCTTCTAGAATCAACAGAAAAAAGATTTGATATTGTTGCTTGCCTAGAAGTACTTGAGCACGTTCCAGATCCAGAGCTTTTAGTAAAAACATGTTGTGAACTTTTAAAACCAGGTGGCCATTTATTTTTATCTACAATCAATAAAAATCCAAGGTCTTGGGTAACAGCGATAGTTGGTGCTGAATATATATTTAATATTTTACCCAAGGGCACGCATGAATTTGATAAATTTATAAAGCCATCTTCATTGGCCTCATATGTTAGAAATGCAAACGTTGAATTACTTGAGTCTAAAGGCATGTTTTATAATCCAATCACACACAAAGCAAATCTCAATGAGGATCTTGGTGTGAACTATATGATGCATGCAAGAAAATCATAAAACTAAATTAGTATTATTTGACCTTGATGGGACTCTTGTAGACACCTCTCCAGATTTTATTCTTTCCTTAAATAATGTTCTTGCAAAAAATAATAGAAAGCCAATAAAAGAGAGCCTTATCAGAAGGCATGTCTCTGATGGCTCTGCAAAACTAACAGAGATAGGTTTTAATTTAACCAGAAATCATTCCTTATTTGATGGTTACAGAAAGGAACTATTGGATGAATATAAAAATAATTTAACAACTTCGTCAAAAATTTTTGATGGCATTAAAGAGCTTTTAGATTTTTTAAAAAGCAATGAAATATCTTTCGGAATAGTTACGAATAAACCTTTAGAATATGCCGTACCTGTTATAAAGAATTTTATGGAGTTAGATAACTGTAAAGTTTTAGTTTGCCCAGATCATGTTAATAAAATTAAGCCAGATCCTGAAGGTATTCTGCAAGCATGCTCAAAGCTAAGCATAGATCCATCAGAAACTATTTATATAGGAGATCATCCTAAAGATTTGGAAGCAGGTATTAGAGCTGGTACAAAAACGATTGGATGCAGATATGGCTATTCATTAACGGATTGTAACGTTTTTGATGGCGCTGATTTAGTAGATAGTGCGCAAGAGATAATTTCACTGATTCAATAAATATGAAAAATATAAATGATTTTGAAAAAGGATTTTTAGATAACAAAAATATACTTGTTACAGGTTCTACCAGCGGGATTGGAAAAGCATTGGCACTCGGTCTTAGTTCTTATGGTGCTAATGTAATACTGCATGGAAAAAATGAAGACTCTTTGGATGAAATATATGATCATATTATCCAAAAATTTAATACCAATCCTATAATTGTAAAATGCGATTTAAATGATCTTGATGAAAGTAAGGCTCAGGAATTTGCTAATGCAATTCAGGGCTCATATGAACGTCTTGATGGGATAATTAACAATGCTGCAATAATTGGAAAAATGTCTACTTTAGCTGACTACGATCTTGCTACATGGCAAAAAGTTATAAATATTAATGTGACTAGTTCGTATGTATTAACGAAATATCTTGTTCCCTTAATGGAGGGTTCTAAAAATCCAAGAATTATTTTTACATCCTCAGGTGTTGCAGAAAAAGGAAGAGCGTACTGGGGCGCATATGCAGTCTCAAAAGCTGCAGTAAAATCACTGGCAGAAATATTACAAGAAGAGCTTGAACCAATTTCACAGATTAGAATTTTTAATTTCGATCCAGGCAAAACAAAGACTGCTATGAGAGCATTTGCATATCCTGCAGAAAATCCAAATGATCTTAAGGATGCATCATCGTTGTTATCATATTATTTATGGATGCTGTCTGAAAAAAGCGATGAAACTAATGAGAGATATATTAAGTTTGATTAAGGCTTGCCCATAAATAAAGACATAAGTAGGTTCTATATGGTGCGTAATCTTTCATTGGTGAATTTTCTTCTAGCATAAGCTCATTACAGGCCTTATTAATTGCTAAGTCACCAGTAATAAATACATCAGGAGAAGAAAGATAAAACATTTTTAATGAGCATAGCGTCCAAGGTCCGACACCTCTAATATTTAAAAAAAAATTATCAATATCACTTTCTTTCATATTTAATATTTTATTTTTGGAAAGAGATTTCAGTTCTTTATTATAAAAAATATCATAGATATAGGATGCCTTTGGTCTTGATAGGCCCTGATTTCTTAACCCATCTTCTGATAATTCTTTTGAGTTACTTATGTAGGTATAAGTTTTTAACCAAATTGATTGCGCAGCTTTAACAGACACTTGCTGGCTGATAATTGTTTTAATAAGAAAAAAATCTACTGATAAGTTATTGGATCTTGATTTTATTGAGATAACTTTAGAAGAAATCAAAAAATTATGAAATTTGTTATGGTTGTTTTTTTTTGATGTGTCTAGAAGAAATTTGTAAGCTACTTCTGCCTCAGCCACTATAGTTCTCTAGCAACTTTATTTCATTTTCATCCAAAGCTTTAGTTTTTCCCTTTTGCAATGTTGATGGAAGAAATATTGGCCCAAATCTTGTTCTTTTAAGTCTACTGACCTCTAGATCCAAGGCTTGAAATATTTTTCTAACCTCTCGATTCTTTCCACTAATCAAGCAAACTGAAAACCATTGATTTGATCCATTTTTTTCACCCTCTACAACATCCGTAAACTTATGAAGCTCATCATCTATTAAAATGCCCCTTAACATGGACTCTTTTTTTTCTTGAGTGAAGTCCCCTCTTGCTCTGACAAGATATTCTCTGTCTAGCGTGTTTGATGGATGCATGCAGTAATTTGCGAACTCTCCATTGTTTGTAAACAACATTAAACCAGAGGTATTAATATCAAGCCTTCCAATTGAAATCCAGCTTCTCTGATTGTAAGCATTAGGCAAATAGTCATAAACGATTGGAATATTTTTTTCTCTAGCATTTGAGGAAAGAACGCCTTCAGGCTTGTTTAGAATAATAACCTTGAGGTCAACCTCTTTTACTTGAACAATTTTTTCTTCAAACTCAACAACATCCTTTTCAGAAACAGTCGTACCAATTTTAGCGACATTTCCATTCACTATAACTTGGCCATTTTTTATGAATACTTCGCATGCTCTTCTAGAACCTATACCTGCTCTAGCAAGATATTTTTGCAACCTTTCAGACATGATTAGGGGCCTTAAATAACCTCAGATAAAACTTGATCATTAGGTCCTTCATCTACCTCTGGTAGTTCAGGAAGTTCTGAAATGCTTTTTAGATTTAAGTCATCTAAAAATTCTTTTGTTGTTGAGTATAAAGCCGGTCTTCCAGGAGCGTCTTTAAAGCCTGTTACTTTAATCCAGTTTCTTTCAAGCAATGACCTTATACTTTGAGTACTAACACTTACGCCTCTAATATCCTCAATGTCTCCTCTAGTCACAGGTTGCTTATATGAAATAATTGAAATCGTTTCCATCAAAGCTTTTGATATTCTTGGAGTTCTTTCATTCCAAAGGTGTGTTATTGGAGCGCTATAAGTTTGTTTGATTTGAAGCCTAAAACCAGATGCAACTTCTGTTATTTCAAGTGATGATGAGTTAAATCTTTGCTCAAGTTCATTGATGCATTTTTTGATATCTGAGAGTTCGGTGATCAACCCATCAGATTCCAGAAGCCCTCTTATTTCAGAGAGCCTTAAAGGTCTACCAGCTCCAAATAATAATGCCTCGACTGTATTAACTATTTTTATATCCAATTTAAGCTCCTCTAAGAGATTTTAAAAACATCTCTTCTGTTTTATTTTGAATTAATTCAACATGTCCATCTTTAGCTAACTCAAGAGAGGCTAAAAAGGTAACAACTACTCCATGCCTCCCTTCGGATTTTCTTAATGTTTTAGAAAAACTAATTACATTTCTTCTTGATAAGATATCAAGAATGATTTGGATTCTCTCTTGAGTCGAGAGTTCCTCAAAATCTATTTGATGACTTAACTTTAAGTCAGGCCTAGACTTAATTTCATTGAAAATAGATGCTAATTCTTCTTTGGTTATGGATATCTCTTTCTTCTCGATTTTGATTTCAGGAAGGGCCGCAGTAGCAGTATAAAAATCTCTGTCAACTCTTGGCATCAATGCCATTTTTTCTGAAGCTGATTTATATCTTTGATACTCCTGTAACCTTTTGATTAAGGCTGATTTTGGATCTTCCTCTTCTTCATCATGCTTGTCTCTTGGAAGCATCATTCTAGATTTGATCTCAGCAAGAGTTGCTGCCATTACGAGATATTCAGCAGCTAGCTCAAACTGCAGAGCATCCATTAAATCAATATATTCTATGTATTGATCAGTAATGTTTGAAACATCTAATTCTAGAATATTAATATTTTCTTTTTTAATTAAATACAGCAAAAGATCCATCGGCCCAGAGAATGTCTCTAAGCAAAGCTCCAATGCATTTGGGGGAATAAATAAATCTTCTGGAAGAGTTTCGTATGGTTGACCCATAACCATCGGAAACTCTAATTGTGTTTGAGTAGTATTTTGCATGATAAACACTACATAGTGTAAGGTTTGAAGCTTATTAATACAACATATAGTGTATCTATATAAACAATAAAATTTACTTTATTTCGGTTTTACATTTGCTGAAACTAATTTAATAAATCTTTTTTAATGAATCGCTACTAATTTAAATTCATTCATTTAATATTGATATCGTAAATAATTAAATTATATAAACAATGAACTACTCTACAGACAATACAAGAATCATTGATAGAAAAAAGGTTCCTGCACCATATGAGCTTGTGAACAAGCACCCCATCGATGATCAAATTGCAAAATTAGTTTATGGAACTAGGCAAGAGATAAGTCAAATACTTCATGAAAAAGATGATAGGCTGCTTGTGGTTGTTGGCCCCTGCTCCATTCATGACCCAAAAAGTGCTATTGAATACGCTAAAAAATTAGTTGAACAAAATATTAAATATAAAGAAGACCTTCTCATTGTAATGAGAGTATATTTTGAGAAACCAAGAACAACAGTTGGTTGGAAAGGCTTAATCAATGATCCTGATCTAAATGAGACCTATAACATAGGAAAAGGGGTCGAGATGGCAAGAGAGCTATTGATTGACTTGGCCAAGTTAAATTTACCTGCTGGCACTGAATTCTTAGACCCAATATCACCCCAATATGTTACAGATATTATTTCATGGGGCGCTATTGGAGCCAGGACAGCTGAAAGCCAAATTCATAGAGAACTAGCCTCAGGTTTATCATGCCCAATTGGTATAAAAAATGGAACTGATGGTAATCTTAAGGCCGCTATAGATGGTATTCAGGCTGCAAATCATTCACATGTATTCTTAGGAGCTACAAAAGAAGCTGATATTGCTATGCTTAAGACAGCAGGAAATAATGATACTCATATTATTTTAAGAGGAGGTAAGGAACCTAACTTTGATTTTGAATCAGTATCAGCAACACTTTCGGCCCTTAAAGAGGCAGAAGTTAATGAATCAATAATGATTGATGCTAGTCACGGAAACAGCCAAAAACAATTTAAAAAACAAATATCAGTAATTGAATCTATTTCTGAACAGATATCTGAGGGAAATAGAAACATTAATGGTGTAATGATAGAAAGTCATCTTGTTGAAGGGAATCAAAAAATGACAGATAACCTAACTTATGGGCAGAGCATAACTGATGCATGTATTGGATGGGATGATACTTTAATATGTTTAAGCAATTTAAGTGACGCTGTTAGAAAAAGGAGAGGATTGTAAAATCTTGAAAGGCTCAGATAAAATTTTTTTTTCCAAAGATGTTGCTGAGACCCTTGGGATTGAATCAGCAATAATATTAGAATTATATCAAACTCAAAAAATATCAAACTCAAAGGATATAGATGTTGTGATAAAGTCATTAAATGAAGTTGCTCCTTTTCTTGATCAAGAAAAAATAGAAACAAACATCAATAAATTAATAAAGTACAAATTTATTAACGCAAAAAAAGAGCTGGGTGATTTTAATATTAAAAAGGCTCCAATCAATAATTTTCAAAAAAGTAAAATATCATCAAACTGGAATCCATCTAAAGAAGCTATTGAAATCCTAGATATGAGCCAAGTTGATAAAGACTTTGCTAATAATAAACTCCAAGAATTTAGACTATATTGGTTAGAGAGAGGTCAGGAAAGAAATAATTGGAATACTTCCTATATAGATTATATTAGAAGGGAGTGGGCTAAAGAAAAAAGCTCTAATAGAGGCCTGCCATTCACATTAGACTCAAGCTGGACACCAAGTGAAGATGTTTTTGATATTCTTGAATTGTCTGAAATATCAAAAGAATCAGCATCAAAATACCTAAGAGAGTTTATACTGTATTGGAGAGAGAATGGCTCGGCTTTTTCAACATGGAATTCAAAATTTATAGAACATGTTAAAAGAAGGCATCTTGGTAGCCAAAACACAAACAATGAAGAAAGTAAAAAACATTCTGAACCAGGAAAATATTCAAAAGACTTTTCATCAAGAAGAGAAGACTCCTCGTGGGCCTCAGAAATTGAGCTCTAGTAAAAAAGAATTTATAGCCTCTATAGATAATCTTTTTCTAAAACTTGAACTTGCATACCATTATCAATTTTATAAAGTATTTGGGACAGACGAGCGATTGAATGAAGGAAAAAAACTATGGGCAATGAGCCTAAAGGGTTTCTCTTTGGATACACTAGGCCAAGCAATAGAAGATGTTATAGGTTCACAATCTTACCTTCCAACACTTACCGATATTGTAAAAGCATGTTCTGAAATCAAGGATAAAGATGGCTTTCCGTCAATTGAAGAAGCATACATTGAAGCTAGAAAATCATATTCACCCAGAAATGAGTATCCTTGGAGTCATCCAATAGTATACTTTTCAGGTAAAAAGCTAGGATGGAATACCCTTGATGAGAAAGATAGTAAAGAGCTTTTTTTTGCTTTCAAAAGAATATTTTTAAGAATGAAAGAGAGAGCCATTGAGGGATATGAGTTTAAAATACCCAAACAAGATGAACCAATAGAATCATTCACTCTTAATTCAAAACTATTTAATGAACTTCGAAAAAAGCATAATGTCTAAGCATTATTGCAAAGATCTTTAATGCTAAAATACAAAATATGACAAAAAATATAAGAATATCTCTATTTATATCCGTTCCAATTATATTATGGATGCTGTCAGGTTTTTTTACTGGTAGTGACTTAGATGTTGAAGTAAAAAAAAGTAACTTATTTACTGTTGGGGTTCTTTCAAGCCAGGCTATTTCTTTTCAACCGCTTATAAAATTGAAAGCAACTACAGAATCTGAAGCAAGGGTTAATATCAAGGCTAAAACATCTGGTGAAGTTGTAAAAATTGGGGCTATGCAAGGTCAGTTTGTAGAAAAAGATGCTGTACTATGCAGTCTTGGAATTGTTGAGTTAAATAGAACGGAAGTGAAAGCTCCTTTTTCTGGCTATCTTGAGCAAATTGTTAAGCCAGGGAACTTTCTTGAAAGAGGACAGGTGTGCGCAACAATTATTCAACTTAACCCCATTACTTTTGTTGCAGAAGTTCCAGAGTTTAATATAAACAAGGTCCGTTCAGGCCAAGATGTTACCCTTGACTTAATAACAGGTGAGACTGTTAACGGTAAATTAACTTTTGTCTCTAAAAGTGCTTCAACCTCAACAAGAACTTTTAAGGTAGAGTCACAAGTTAAAAATAATAATGGTCAGATTAGAGATGGCATAACAGCAGAAATGACAATAAATATTGAAAAGGTTTTAGCTCATCAAATATCACCATCAATATTAATTCTAAATGATGAAGGCAAGCTAGGCGTAAGGTCTGTTAAGGATAATATCGTTATATTTCATGAGATTTATATTCTTGAAGATTCTGCTTCTGGATTATGGATTACCGGTATTCCTGATACTTTAGAATTAATCATTCAAGGGCAGGGTTTTGTTGAGGATGGTCAAAAAGTACTAACCAACTTCTTATGACAAGCATTATAGATTTTGCTCTATCTAAAGCAAAAACAACCATGATGATTGCATTAATGGTGGTTATTGCTGGTTCATATGCTAGACAGGAGATACCAATAGCTGCATCTCCAAATGTTCAGTTACCATTTATTTCTGTTTCTGTTTTCCTTGATGGAGCATCTCCTGGTGATACATCAAGGCTTATTGCAAGACCATTAGAAAATCGACTAAAAACAATAACAGGCGTTAAAAATATAAGATCTACGAGCAGTCTTAGTTTTGCAAGAATATTTCTTGAATTTGAGGTTGGTTTTGATATGGATCAAGCACTTGTAGATATAAAACAAGGTGTTGAAGAAACAAAATATGAACTTCCGAGAGAGGCTGAGGATCCACAAATTTCAGAATATAGTGAAGCAAGCTTTCCTGTAATGAATATCAGCATAGTTGGGAGTAGCTCAATACGGCAGAAAGTTTATTACGCAAAGGAGTTAAAAGATAAGGTTGAGGCCCGTGAGGAAATTCTTGAAGCTCGCTTATCTGGTGCTCCTGAGGAAGTTCTCGAGGGAGTTATTAATAAATCTAAGATGGAGTCGTATGAAGTTACCCTATCAGATATCTATTACTCTGTTTCAAATAATAATTTAATAATACCTGGTGGAACTCAAGATACTGGTAAAGGAAGTTTTAACATAGAAGTTCCAAGTGTTATTGAAACTGCTCAAGATGTATATTCAATTCCTATTAAGGTTACAAAAGATGCCATTGTTACGCTAGGTGATATAACAGATGTAAAAAGAACCTTTAAAGACTTTACTTCCTATGCAAGAGTAAATGGCGAGGATGCTGTAACCCTGGAGCTATCCCTTAGAGAAAGCGCAAATGCTATAAATGCTTCTAATGCAATAAGAGAAATACTTAAGGACTTTAAAAAAACTCTTCCAGAGAATTTAAGAATAGTAATTACCGATGATGACACCATATATGCAAATTTAATGGTGAAAGAACTCAATGGTAATATCATAGCTGCTGTAATTTTAATTATGGTTTTAATTATTGCGAGTATGGGTATTAGAGTATCTATGCTTGTAGGTCTGTCTATACCTTTTTGTTTTTTATTAACATACCTCACTCTTTATATGCTTGGGTTTGAGGTGAATTTTCTTGTAATGATGGGTTTGCTTCTTGGGATGGGAATGTTGATTGATGGTGCAATTGTCATTACGGAATATGCGGATAAAAAAATTGCTGAAGGTTTATCAAGGAGCGAAGGATATAAGTTAGCATCAAAAAGAATGTTTTATCCCATCTTGGCTGCAACAGGAACGACTATGGCTGCTTTTTTGCCAGTAATATTTTGGCCAGGATTTACAGGTCAGTTCATGAGGTATTTACCAATAACTGTATTTATAGTTCTAATATCATCGCTCATCTATTCGTTAATTATGATTCCAGTTCTGGGGACTTATTTAGGCCAAAGAGAGTCGGCTCTTAATAAAGAAGAAAATAGGGAATCAATTTTTACAAAGCTTACTGATTTTTATGGCAAACGTATTGAAAAGTTTGTTAGAAACCCAGTGGAGACCTGTATAGGTGTTATTTCAATATTATTTATTATAGTGTTGAGCTATACATATTTTGGAAAAGGCACGGTTTACTTTGCATTAGTTGATCCTGTAAAGGCAAATATTACCATTAAAGCAAGAGGAAACTACTCTGCCCTTGAGACCAAAGAAATCATAGTTCAAATCGAAGAAAAATTTATGAACACTGAGGGAGTTGGCAGTGTTTACTTGAGAGCAGGAACTGAATGGTGGAATGCGGGAGCTGATAAAATTGGTGGAGGTTTTGTTGAGGTTGCAGCTCCATCAGAAAGATCTATTAGTGGGCTTGAGGTAATGGGCCTGCTTAAGTCATCGACGAACGACCTTCCTGGTATCTTTGTAGAAGTTTCGCCAGATCTGGGAGGGCCTTCTTTTGACAACCCAATTGAATTATCAATATATGGGAATACTGAAAAAGAGGTCAATAAAGCTGTTGATATTGTTGAGAAGCATATGAGAAAGGATATGGAAGGTTTAATCAATATTTTCTCATCCAAATCTTATCCTTCAGTTGAATGGAGTGTTGAGGTTGATAAGCAAAAGGCTGCTCAGTTAGGAGTGAATGTTGGTGATGTTGGGGCACTTGTTCAAATGTTAACTAATGGCTTTAAGGTTGGACAATACAGGCCTGATGATGCAAAAGATGAAGTAGAGATAAGAGCAAGATTCCCTGAAGCAGACAGGACTATTACAGGGATAAGAAATTTAAATGTAACGACAAGCAAAGGCCTAGTTCCTGTGAGCTCATTTATTGAAGTGGTTCCAAAAGAAAATAGACAGACTGTTAATAGAAAAAATGGTAAATTCTTTCAGGAAGTTGGAGCTGGAACTTTGGATGAGTCTCAAGTTTCAAACAAGGTTTCAGAATTAAATAGCTGGTTAAAAAATGCAGATCTTGGCAGGAATATTTCATATGAATTTGGTGGAATGGCTGAAGAAACTGAAGAAGTAAATAAATTTATGATTGGCGCTGGGTTGACTGCAGTCTTTATTATGCTGTTAATGCTTTTAACTCAATTTAATAGCTTTTATCAGTCATTTATTATCTTATCTTCAGTAACCATTTCATTTGTTGGAGTGCTTCTGGGTCTTTTAATTACTGGAATGCCTTTTAGTACAACAATGACGGGATTATCAATCGTTACTCTTGCAGGAATCGTTGTAAATAATAATATTGTTCTTATAGATACTTTTAATAAATTAACTCAAGAGTCTCCTCATCTTGAAAAATCAATACATATTATTAATGCATGCAAGCAAAGATTGCGCCCTATTCTTCTTACATCGTTAACTACAATTTTTGGTTTAATGCCTCTAGCAATGGGTATAAGTCTAGACATAATTTCAAGAGATATTTTATTTGGCAGCAGAATAGTTGATTGGTGGTCAAATTTAGCAGTTTCAATTGTATTTGGTCTTGGTTTTAGTACCTTTATAACTCTTATTCTTACTCCAGCAGTATTAGCTTTACCATATGCACTTAGAAATGATTTTAAAAAATTTTTTAAAATAACTGATTAATAAATTACAATAAGTGATGGCAAATACAGATAAAAAAATTGACTTTGAAGCTTCGCTTCAAAAGCTAGAAGCTATAGTTTCCAAACTTGAAGATGAGAATATTAATCTTGAGGATTCAGTAAAATCATTTGAAGCAGGTATCAACCTTGTTAAAGAATGTCAAAAACAACTCGAAGAAGCAGAACTGAAAGTTAAAGAACTTCTTGATGATGGAACAGCGCAAGAACTAGATAATTCTTAATCTAAAAATGGTTTCTCAGTATCTGTCGGAAGTAAGAGAGCTTGTAAAAGCTAAACTTACTACAAGTATTGGCAATTCTAATCCTGTAGAGAAATCAATGGTCTATTCAGCAATTGCTGAAAGCAAAATGGTTCGTGCAGGTCTGATATTTGCGTCTGCTGAAATAAATTCTTCGCTTGAACGTGACAGCGTTATAACATTAGCAGCATCTATTGAATTAATGCATACCTACTCCTTGATTCATGATGATCTACCTTGCATGGATGACGACGATATCAGAAGGAACCAACCGTCAAATCACATTAAATATGGAGAAGCTAATGCTGTATTAAGTGGCGATGCCCTCCAAGCCCTTTCATATGAAATTATATGTAATGATATTTATTTATCTGATAATAATAAAGTAAAAGCTTTGAAGCTACTATCTCAGGCCTGTGGCAAAAATGGAATGGTTTTAGGCCAGCACTTAGATATTGAAAATGAAAATAATCTTACAAAAACAGATCAAGAAAATTTAGATCATATCCATCAACTCAAAACAGGAAAGTTGATTGAATGTTCTATTTTATTTGGCCAAATAAATAATGATTTGAATGATAGTGAATTACAAAATTTTAAAAGCTTTAGCAGGAAGCTTGGCTTGGCTTTTCAAATTATTGATGATGTTCTTGATGTTACTGAATCATCAGAAAATTTAGGAAAAAATAATAACTCAGATATTAAAAATAATAAGGACACATACGTCAATATTATTGGGATTGAGCCTTCAAGGGCTAGAGCAAAAAGCTTAATTGAATCGTCAATAGCAGACCTTAATAACAATAACCTTACTAATACTGATAAGCTTGTTGATATTGCTTATTACTTAATTGAGAGAAGAAATTGATGAAAGTATTTAAAGAAATACCCAAAGTGATTCCATCAACCCCTCTTCTTGATAAAGTGGAAGTGCCATCTGACATTCGTTCCTTTTCTATTTTAGAGCTAGAGACTCTTGCTAATGAATTAAGAGAGTTTTTATTATTTTCTGTAGGGCAAAGTGGTGGGCACTTAGGCGGAGGCCTTGGAGTTGTAGAATTAACAGTAGCATTACACTACCTTTTTCATACCCCAGATGATAATTTAATTTGGGATGTTGGACACCAGGCATATCCTCATAAAATTATTACTGGAAGAAAGAATAAAATAAATACTATTCGCAAAAAAGATGGGTTGGCGCCATTCCCATCAGTTAATGAAAGTGAATTTGATGCTTTTGGGGTTGGTCATTCAAGCACATCTATAAGTGCTCTCCTTGGTATGGCTGTAGCATCCAAAAAAGAAAACTCAAATAAAAAACATGTAGCGGTTATAGGTGATGGAGCCATGACAGCTGGAATGGCTTTTGAGGCTCTAAGTCATACAGGGCATCTTAAACCAAATATGCTGATAATTTTGAATGATAATGATATGTCTATCTCAGAAAATATTGGAGGTTTGTCTAATTACTTTTCTAGAATTTGGGCGTCTAAAATTTATAAAGGTATTAAAGATAGTGGTGCAAGTGTATTAAAACCATTACCTCAGGCATATCATCTTGCAAGAAAAGTTGAAACACAAATGAAGGCTATGGTAGCTCCAGGTAATATTTTTGAAGAGCTAGGATTAAACTATATTGGTCCTATTGATGGCCATAATATGAAAGAAATGATTGATGTTATTGGTAATCTTAAAGATTTTGAGGGTCCACAATTTCTTCATGTAATCACAAAGAAAGGGGCTGGCCTAGACCCAGCAGAGGCCGATAGAATTGAATTTCATGCTATTGGTAAAATTAATGCTGTTAAATCGACAAAGAGTCCAAAAAAGAAATATCAAGATATATTTGGGGACTGGATTGTCGATATGGCCAAAAAGGATGAGAATTTAGTGGCAATCACCCCAGCAATGAGAGAAGGCTCTAGTTTGGTTGAATTTAGTAAAAAATATCCTGATAGATACTTTGATGTTGCGATTGCTGAGCAGCATTCAGTAACATTTGCTGCAGGCCTATCTAGAGAAAATAAGAAACCAGTTGTAGCAATTTATTCAACCTTTCTTCAAAGAGCTTATGATCAGTTTATACATGATGTAGCAGTTCAAAATTTAGATGTAACATTTGCGATTGATAGGGCTGGGCTTGTAGGAGAAGATGGCCCTACCCACTCAGGTAACTACGATATTGCCTACCTTAGATGTATACCTAATATTATTATTATGACTCCATCGGATGAACAAGAAACAAGGCTTATGTTGTCAACAGGTTTTTACCATAAAGGCCCTGCTGCTATTAGATACCCAAGAGGTACAGGACCAGATTCTGAAGTGAGTGAGGGGCTTGAGTCAATTGAAATTGGTCAAAGTCGAGTTGTTCTGGAAGGCTCATTAAATAAGATATTTCTTAATTTTGGTGCACTTCTCCATGAGGCACGGGATGTGTGTGAGAAGCTAGACTTTACTCTTATAGATATGAGATTTGTAAAACCATTAGATAAGGTAGTTTTAAAGAAGTATCTAAAAAATGCAGACCTTTTTGTTTCTTTAGAAGATGGGTCTGTTGCTGGAGGAGCTGGAAGTGCTGTTCTAGAGTTTTGTTCAGAAGAGAATATTGATATAAGATCAAAAATATTTGGGATTCCTGATAAGTTTATTGAACATGCATCTAGACAAGAAATGATTGCCGAGTGTGGCTTAGATAGCTCTTCCTTAGAAGAAAGAATAAAGAAATATTGTTAGATAACCAGCAGCTAAACCTGCTATTAAGTCATCTAAAACAACCCCGAAAGCATTTTTCATATTGTTGTCTATATAAGAAATAGGGAATGGTTTGAATATGTCAAAGAGTCTAAATAATAAAAATGCTAAGCCAGCAGTTGTGATATCGGGAATTAAAAAGAGTGCCAACCACATCCCTGCAAACTCATCTATAACAATGGATTTATGATCTTTTTCCTCATGATCATTAGTTGAAAAATAACAAATCAGTAATGCGAGAAGAATGATAGCTATAAGGACCTCAACACTAGCTTGTATATACTCATTACAAAAATACCAAACAATAAGAGTTGCCAAAGAACCCCATGTACCCGGACCATAAGGAAGCTTACCCACTCCAAATAACGTAGCTAACAAGTGAGATGGTTTTTTTAAGTTGGGAAATTTATTCATTTTTAAAATGGTCGAATCCTTTAATTGATGCATCATAACCTTTATTAGAGTTAAATTTCATTCCTAATTCCTCAGTAATTTCACCAATTTTATAAAATTTACTCTCCATCATTTGAGGTGGAAGTGTAAAGCATAAGTCATAATCATCACCAGCATTTATATCATCTATATCAGAAGTTATTGGAATATCATCTAAGAGAATAGTTGCTCCAACTTTTGATGAAACAAGAATATGATTAAGATCAGAAAGTAATCCATCAGATATATCTATGCATGATGATGCAGAATTAACAATTTTTTTACCTAATTCTATTTGAGGTTTTGGTCGCAAATAATCTGCTAAAAAACTAGATTCTGATTTATTGTTTTGGAAGTCTTCTAAGCCTTTTTTTGCTCTGCCAACAGGCTTCGTGATGCAGATAAAGTCTCCCATTTTAGCTCCATTTCTTTTTAAGAATTTTGAATTATATGGAGTTCCGTATACTACAACATTAATATTTAGAGGACCTTTAGTGACATCTCCTCCAATAAGAGACATTTGAAATTCATCAGCAATATTAGTAAATCCATCGGCAAGATCTTTATACCAGCTTATATCTTGATTCAAACATGAAAGAGAAATACTAAAAGCTCTTGGCTGACATCCCATTGCAGCAATATCGCTGAGAGCAACCGCAACTGCTCTGTAACCTATATCTTTTGCTGATGCATTGTTTGGGAAATGAACATCACAAATAGATGCATCAATTGAAGTAACAATTGGAAGAGGTAAATCAATAATGGCACAGTCATCTCCAGGAGAAAGGACTATGCCATTTTGTTCGTTATATTCAGAGCCAATATTATTAAATAACTCAATCAGCTCAAATTCTGAAACCAAGGATTAACTTGGGTATCTTTCAAATAAACCAGATGCTCCCATGCCTCCACCTACACACATAGTAACAACTCCAAACTGCTTATCACTTCTAACTAATTCACGAGTTAAATGACCTACGCATCTTGAACCTGTCATGCCGAAAGGATGACCAATTGAGATTGAGCCTCCATTAACATTTAGTTTATCCATAGAAATTCCTAAAGTATCTCTGCAATGAGCAACTTGAACTGCAAAAGCTTCATTTAACTCCCAAAGATCGATATCCTCGACTGACATATTATAATTCTTGAGTAGTTTAGGAACAGAATAAACTGGGCCAATACCCATCTCATCTGGTTCGCAACCCATTGTTGTAAATCCTCTAAAATAAGCTATTGGTTTTAATCCAAGCTCAAGTGCCTTCTCTTCTGACATAACTAAATTTATAGAAGCACCATCAGATAACTGTGAGGAATTTCCTGCTGTAACCGACCCAGCTTCAGGATCAAATACTGGTTTTAAGCTACCTAAAGCCTCCATAGTTGTGCCTGGTCTATTGCATTCATCTTTATCTACAGTTACATCAACTTCTTTAGACTCACCTGTCTCTTTATTAGTAAGTAACATTTTGGTTTGCATTGCTACAATCTCATCATTAAAAATGCCAGCTTCCTGCGCAGCAGCTGTTCTTTTTTGACTTTCAAACGCTATCTCATCTTGAGTTTCTCTTGATACGTTATATCTTTTAGCAACAACCTCAGCAGTCATACCCATTGGATAATATATTCCAGGAGATTGCTCGGCTAGTTTCTCATTTACGAAGTTATCCATGTTCATCTTCATCATTGAAATTGTTTCGGCTCCGCCGGCAATAACAGTATCGTAACAACCAGCCATAATTTGACCAGCTGCCATTGAAACTGACTGTAGACCTGATGAGCAATATCTATTAATTGTTGTCCCGCCAGTACTTAATGGAAGATTTGATAACACTGCTGCATTTCTTCCAATGTTATGACCTTGGGCACCTTCAGGATTTCCACAACCCATAATAATATCCTCAACAGCTTCCGGAGGAAGGTTTGGATTTCTTTCTAGTAAAGCATTGATGATATGAGCAAGCATATTATCAGGTCTTGTCATATTAAACCCGCCACGATGAGATTTAGCTAGTCCAGTTCTAACACTATCGACTATAACTACATTTTTCATAATTTCTCCAAATAAGTAAAAAATTTACAACACTATTCTAATCTATCCCATGTTGTTCTTAAAGCTTCTTATACCAATTAGGTATTATATCTATGCCATACTCTTGTGCTTTTTTTACAACATAAGGAATAGTTATTGGGCTAAATGGCAAAACAGTTAAAATGCCAAGTCCTAAATTTTTAAAAATTTGTTTTAATTGGTTATCAGCATATTTTATTTCTTCACTAGAAGCTTGCCCTTCTATAGATTTAACATAAATATCTAGCATTTTTCTGTTTTCTTCGGATTCCTCTAAAAAACTTTCTTTTAATTTGAGTATGTATTTTTGTAATTTATTAGCATTCATATTTTGAATGTATATTATGCTACATTTGACACTATGAAGAAATCTGAAAGAGCCTTGTTGATAACAGATATATTAAATAAGCATTACCCAGAAACGCCAATACCATTAGATCACTCTGATAATTTTACTCTGTTAGTTGCTGTCTTACTTTCAGCACAATGCACTGATGAAAGAGTTAATAAAGTAACTCCTAGTTTATTTAAATTAGCATCTTCGCCACTAGAAATGAGCAAGCTATCTAAGGAAACCATTTATTCAATTATAAAGCCATGTGGGCTTGGCCCAAAAAAATCTAGAGCAATAAAAGACTTATCAAAAATACTGGTTGAAAATTATAATAGTATTGTTCCAGATAACTTCAATGATCTTGAAAAACTTCCTGGTGTTGGACATAAAACAGCCTCAGTAGTAATGAGCCAAGGTTTTGGAATACCTGCATTTGCTGTTGATACCCATATTCATAGACTTGCTCAAAGATGGGGTTTAACGAATGGAAAAAATGTAAGGGTGACAGAAATTGACTTAAAAAAATTATTTCCAATATCATCTTGGAACAAGCTACATCTTCAAATTATTTTTTGGGGTAGAGAGTTCTGCCAAGCAAAAGCCTGCTATGGACTCGAATGTAGTATCTGCAAGGCATGTTATCCAAAAAGAATGAAGCCTTTTATACACAAGAAGCCTTAGATGATTTAAAATCATGGTTCAAAATTTTCTATTTTCTTAAGTGGTAAAAGTTAAATATGAACACCGAATCAAAAATTAAAATGCTTTCTAAAAGTGACTCTATTTTTAGCAATAATGAATCAATTAAAGAATATGATTCTGAGTTGTGGTCATCTATGGAAAATGAGTCTTTAAGACAGGAAAAGCACATAGAATTAATAGCTTCTGAAAATTATGCGAGTTCTAGGATCCTTGAAGCTCAGGGATCAGTTCTAACAAATAAATATGCAGAGGGATATCCGTCAAAAAGATATTATGGTGGTTGTGAATATGTAGATATTGCTGAAGAATTAGCCATATCAAGAGCTAAGGAGCTTTTCAAAGCAGATTATGCAAATGTTCAACCTCACTCAGGATCTTCAGCAAATGCTGCAGCATTTTTAGCCCTATTAGAGCCTAATGATACGATTTTAGGAATGAGTCTAGACCATGGCGGTCATTTAACCCATGGTGCAAAAGTAAATTTTTCAGGAAAAAACTATAAAGGAATTCAGTATGGTCTGCACCCAGAAACTAATGAAATTGATTATGATCAAGTAAGAAAATTAGCTCATGAGTATAAACCTAAATTAATAATTGCTGGCTTTTCTGCATATTCAGGAATAATAGACTGGGAGATATTTAGAGAGATAGCAGACGAGGTAAATGCATATTTTCTTGTAGATATGGCTCATATATCTGGATTGGTTGCTGCTGGGCTTTACCCATCACCAGTGCCTTTTGCTGATGTTGTCACATCAACAACGCATAAAACATTAAGAGGGCCCCGTTCAGGAATAATATTAGCTAGAAAAAATGAAGCAATTGAAAAAAAATTAAACTCTGCAGTATTTCCTGGCTCTCAGGGCGGTCCATTAATGCATGTCGTTGCTGCAAAAGCTGTTTGCTTTAAAGAGGCTTTAGAACCCGAGTTCAAGACTTATATAAAACAAGTAATGGATAACGCAAAAATTATGTGTTCTACCATTCAGTCTAGAGGAGTTGATGTGGTGACTGGTAAAACAGAAAATCATATTATTCTTGTTGATCTTAGAAATAAAGAAATTACAGGCAAAGAGCTAGAAAAAGCATTGGGAGATGTAAATATTACTGTTAATAAAAATGCGGTTCCAAATGACCCAAGATCTCCTTTTGTAACTTCTGGGGTAAGACTTGGAACTCCTGCAGTGACTACTAGGGGTTTTAAAGAGGAAGAAGTAGAAAAAATAAGTAATTGGATTTGTGATGTTATAGAAAATCATCAAGATACATCAAAAATGGATGAAATAAAAAATAGTGTTATTGAGCTCACTAGTAAGTATCCAGTCTATAATTTATAGATGTACTGTCCATTTTGCCAAGCTGAAGACACTAAAGTAATTGATTCAAGGCTTGTTGCTGATGGATCTCAAACGAGAAGAAGAAGGTCATGTGAGGTTTGTCACTCTCGATTTACTACATTTGAAACAGCCGACCTTGCTCTACCTAGAGTGATTAAAAGTAATGGGGAGAGACAGCCATTTAATGGGTCAAAGTTAAAACGAGGTATGTTAAGAGCGCTAGAAAAAAGACCTCTATCATCTGAAGAAATTGATACTGCATTTGGTAAAATTCTTACAGAAATTAGAACAAGTGGTGTGCGTGAAATCCAATCTATCAAAATTGGTGAATTTATGATGAATACTCTTAAAGAAGTCGATACTGTTGCTTACGTTCGCTTTGCCTCCGTATATCGAGACTTTCAAGATATTAAAGATTTTTCTGCGGAGATAACGTCTCTTAGCAAAGAAAAGCCCTCAAGAAAAAAAACAAAAAAATGAATTACGTCGGGTATATGAAGAGAGCTATCTCTAATGCTGATGCTTTTAAGTTTACTGCAAAACCTAATCCGGTTGTTGGAGCTCTGTTAATAAAAGATAATCAAATAATTTCGCAAGGTGAGCATGAGATATTTGGATCATGTCATGCAGAAATTAATGCCATAGAAAGAGCAAAAAAAGAATTAGGAAATACATTTAATACTTTTGATGAACTGACATTAATCTGCACTCTTGAGCCATGCAGTCATCATGGACAAACTGGGCCTTGCTCTGATGCAATCATCAAAGCTGGAATAAAAAAAGTAATAGTTGGTTCGAAGGATCCTAATCCATTGGTTTCAGGAAAAGGTATTAAAAGATTAATTGATAATGGGGTTGCGGTTGAGTTTGGTGTTTGTGCTGATGAGGTTAAAAAGCAGAATAAACATTTCTTTTTTAAACATGAAAATAAAAAGCCATATATTGCATTAAAAATTGCTTCATCTGCTGATGGAAAGTCTCATAAAAAAAGTGGTGAGAGGATATTTATAACATGTAATGAATCAAGGGAAGATGTTCAAATTCTTAGAGCAGAATATGATGCTATTTTAACTGGAGGTAACACCCTGATGGCTGACAATCCGCAAATGAATGCTCGTGTTAAATTTCCAGTCAATCAAGCTAAAAAGATACTCTTATCAAATAAAGATAATATCTCATATGACTATAAGTTTTTTCAGGAAGCAGATGTCGAGGTACTAAAAGAACGAAATATTCATAAAATAGTTTCTCATATTCAAAAATCATCGATTAATTCAGTCCTTGTTGAGGCTGGACCTAAGTTAGCAAATGCATTTTTAATTTCTGGTCTTGTAGATGAAATAATTATTTATAAATCTCCAAATGAAGTGGGAGATGATGGTGTTAATTGGTTTGACGAAGAAACTACTGTTGAAAACTTTGGTTTTACTCTAGAATCCTCATATAAAATTGATTCAGACATAAAAAAAATCTATAAAAAATGCTAAAGAACAACATCATAGAAATAATTGAAGATATTAAAGATGGCAAGATGGTCATAATTCTTGACGATGAATCTAGAGAAAATGAAGGTGATCTTGTATGTGCGGCAGACTTGGTTACATCAGAAATTATTAATTTTATGGCCTCTCGGGGTAAGGGTTTAATATGCCTTCCAATGAGCACTAATCTTTGTGATAAATATGATCTACAGATGATGACTAATAATAATAAGGCTGCAAATAGAACAGCTTTTACAGTATCGATTGAAGCTGCAGAAGGCATCACCACTGGAATATCTGCTGCAGATAGAGCTCATACAATTAGGACTGCAGTAAATAAAAACTCAATAGCATCAGATATCGTTCAACCCGGTCACATCTTTCCTTTAAAGGCTATGGAAGGTGGTGTATTAAGTAGAGCTGGGCATACAGAGGCAGCATGTGATTTAGCAAAACTTGCTGGCCTTCAATCTGCTGGAGTGATATGTGAAATCATGAATGATGATGGAACAATGGCGCGAAGAGATGATCTTATCAAATTTGGTAAGGATAATAATATCAAGGTAGGAACAATAGCAGATTTAATTGATTACAGGCTTTCCTCAGATTCCACTGTTGAAGCCATACATGAAAAAGATGTTTCAAATGAATTTGGTGATTTTAAATTAATTGTTTGGAGAGATATCATCAATGATGAATATCATTTTTCTCTTTCAAAAGGCAATCTTCAATCAATAGAGTCGCCTTTAGTTAGAGTGCAAACACAAAGTATTTTACAGGATACTCTTGGTATAGAAGATCTTGGAAAAAATTGGTCTATTAGAAAATCTCTTGAAAGAATTTCTAAAGAAGAAGCTGGGCTTTTTGTTTTAATTAACCATAGGGATGCTAAAAGTTATTGGCTAAACAAACTAGAGGATAAGGAGGTTGAGCCCAAAACAAATAGAAGAGTTATTGGTGTTGGATCTCAAATATTAAGAGCGCTTGATCTTAAGAAAATATCAGTACTTGGAACTCCAACTAAATATAACGCAGTGTCGGGTTTTAATATTGAAATAACTGGTTTTGTAAATGAATAAGGTTCTCATAGTTCATACGTCTTGGTATCAAGATTATATAAAACAAATGGTAGATATTTCCTCTGAAAGTCTTTCTAAGAATTTTAGTCTTTCGTTTGCTTGTGCTCCAGGCGCTATTGAGCTTGCTGGACTGGCAAAACACAAGATAACGAATGCGGGTGGGAAGTATGTGGGTGTAATATTTCATGGCATAGTTATTAGAGGTGGTACCTCACATTACGAATTAGTCACAAATGAAACATTTAGATCTATTGGAGAGCTTGCTTTAACTTATCCTGATATTGCATTTATTAATAATGTTATTTGTGTCGAAAGCAAAGAACAACTTATAGAAAGATTAACTGTTAATACAAAAAATAATTCAGAATCTTTAAGGGAATTGATAAATGAAAAATCTAGCTAACCACAAAGTTGCCATAAGAAGTAGAGAATATCTAGTGCAAGCTATTTATCAATTATTTTTCAATGAGCAGGATATTGAAGATATCGTTGATCAATTTAAAGATGAGCATAAAACTAAAAAAGTAGATTTTCAACTCTTCTCTTCTGCCCTTAAGTCGATTCAGGACAATAGAGCTCATTTAAAAGAACTGCTCGATAATTTAGGTGTTAATGATCCTGATATGGACCTCATAGATAAAGCAATATTTTATTTTGCCTTAAACGAAATGGTTTATGGGACTTTGGATAAGCCTATAGTCATAGATGAATCTATCAGACTGGCAAGGAAGTTTTCTAGCCCAGATTCATATAAGTTTATAAATGCAAATCTTGATAAATTTATCAAGTCACAGAGTAAATAACTATCTTAGTATAGTCTGGTCTCTTGATGGCCCTGTGGATATATATGAGATAGAGCACCCAACAAAATTCTCAATAAAATTAACATACTCTTGAGCCTTTTCTGGAAGATCTGAGAATTGTGTTGTTCCAACTGTATCAGAATTCCAGCCTTCAAAAGATTTATAAACTGGCTCACCATTTTGATAATCCACACAGGCCTTAATGGTTTTGAATTCATCCATTACATCTAATTTGGTTAAGCAAATATTTGTTACAGAGTTTGTAAAAACAGCTTTTTTTAGAGCCAGCAAGTCTATCCAGCCACACCTTCTTGGTCTCCCTGTTGTTGCTCCAAATTCATGTCCTTTATCTGCTAGCATTTTGGCATTATCATCAAATAATTCAGTAAAGAATGGCCCTTCCCCAACTCTTGTGCAGTATGCTTTTGAAATGCCAATTATCTTATCTATGTATTTGGGACCTACGCCAAGTCCAGTAGAGACACCCCCAGCAGTAGTGCTAGAAGAAGTAACATAAGGATACGTTCCATGATCTATATCAAGCAATGTACCTTGAGCACCTTCAAATAAAATAGGTTTATTTTCCTTAATCCAGTCATATAGCAGCCCTTGAGTATCTGATGAGTATTTATCATAAAGGTCTTTAAAAGATAAAATATGATCAAGGGTTTCTTCTATGCTATGAGTTTTTTCACCATATAAATCTTTTAATAAGCGATTATGGTAGGAAACAAGAATCTCAACCTTCTCTTTTAATAATTCTTTATTTCCAATATCACCGAAACGAACAGCTCTTCTAGCAATCTTATCTTCATAGGCTGGACCTATACCCCTTCCAGTTGTTCCTATTGATTCTTTTTTATCCCTTACTTTATCAATACTAATATGACTTGGAAGAATTAGTGCGCAACCGTCGCTTACAAAAAATCTATCAGTAAAATTTATGCCAGCATCTTCAAGCCCTTTGATTTCTTTATCTAGAGCTTCTAAAGAAAGGACAACTCCGTTACCAATTAAGCAATTAACGTCCGGATGTAGGATTCCAGAGGGAGTTAAATGGAGAACAGTCTGATGTCCATTAACCTTAATAGTATGGCCAGCATTGTGGCCACCTTGAAAACGACAAACGGCAAATACTTCTTCACTTAATGCGTCGACAATTTTGCCTTTACCTTCATCACCCCATTGAAGTCCCAAAATAAGGGTATTGGATGCCATTGATTTTTCCTATTTTAGTTGGATATTTCTTTCTTGTTTAAGTATTTTAAGAATTCAGAATTTGCATCTATTAGCATCACATCACTTTTGTTTTCAAAGGTTTCTACATATGCCTTAATACTTCTTGTAAACTCATAAAATTCTGGATTCTGAGAAAACCCTTCAGCATATATTCTCGCTGCTTCAGCATCTCCTTCACCTCTTAAAAGCTCTGCTTTTTTATATGCTTCTGCAAGAATTACTACCTTATCTTTATCTGCAACAGCTCTAATCTCTCTTGAGATTTCCTTCCCTTCTGATCTTAGCTCTTCTGCTAGCCTATTTCTTTCTGTTCTCATTCTTTCATAAACAGAATTACTTAGATTAGATGGTAAATCGATTCTTTTAACCCTAAAGTCAATTATTTCAATACCTAGGTCAGCAACAGAATCATTCAAAGAGTTCAGCATAATATTCATAAGCTCATCCCTTTCTCCGGAAACAACCTCTTTAACAGTTCTCTTACCAAAGTTATTTTTAAGAACAAACTCAGATCTCTGTCCAAGCAAACTATTCAAACTATTAAAACTTCCATTGTTAGCTTTGTAGAAAGTTAAGACATCAGATATTTTATATTTAATAAATGAGTCAACAAGAAGATACTTACTTTCTACTGTCAATATTCTATCCGGCTCCTCATCAAGAGTTTGTATCCTGCTGTCATATTTTTTAACTTCTTGAACAATCGGCAATTTGAAATGAAGGCCAACATCGATATCTGTTCTAACAGCTTCACCAAATTGAAAAACAATAGCTTTTTCTTTTTCGTTGACAATAAAAAAACTGTTTAAAAGAAAACCAACAACAAGTGCTGCAAAAACTGTTATGTAAGTACTTCTATTCATTGTTATCTCCTTTTCTGTTTAGAATGTCATTTAATGACGATGATCTTGAAGAATTTTGCATCATTTTATCTAAAGGCAATAACATAAGGTTATTACCATTATCAACATCAATCATGACCTTTGTTGTGTTAGATAAAACTGATTGCATAGCATCGATATACATTCTATCTCTAGTTACTTTAGGTGCTTTTTCATACTCTTCTAGTAATTGAGTAAATCTTCCGACTTCACCTTCAGCATTTGCAACAACTTCTAATAGATAACCCTCAGCATTTCTTATTCTTGCTTGGGCCTGACCTCTAGCCTCGGGAACTATGGTTAGCGCGTATCTTTCAGCTTCATTTTGAAGTTTTTCTTTATCCTCTCTTGCAGCAACAACATCATCAAATGCATCTTTTACAGCTGCAGGCGGATCTGTTTTTTCTATGTTAACTTGTTGAACCACTAACCCTGTTTCATAGTTATTCAAAATTTGTTGAAGTCTACCCTGGACCTCTTGCGCTATATTTTCTCTACCAACAGTCAATGTTTGCTCTAAAGTATTGTCGCCAACAACATGCCTTAATGCACTTTCAATTGCCTGTCTTAGGCTACCTTCTGGATCTTTAACATTTAAGACAAAATCTTTCAGATTAGCGATTCTATATTGTGCCGAAACTGTAACATCAACTATATTTTCGTCTTTAGTTAACATACTGTTAGTTTGCGTATAACGTCTAGTTAAGGAGACATTCTCAATATAACGTTCATCTATTCCAGCCAACCTGAAGTTTAAACCCTCTTGTTGTTCTTCATAGAATTTACCAAACCTAAGAATAACAGCTCTCTCAGACGCATCTAGCTGATAAATCGATTGTGATCCATAGATAATTAAGAATGCAAAAAAACCGTATAAGAAAATTCTTGTAGTTGGAATTTTCATTCCTCCGCTATTTCCGGAACCACTACCAGATCCTTTTCCAGATGAGCTGTCTTTGCCGCCAATAAATGATGAAAACTTTTTAATTAGATCATCGAAGTCAGGGGCATCATTTTTGCCTCCCCACGGATCTTTATCTTGATTGTCCCAATTCACAATAAATTACCTCTTAATTATTCTTTATTATAAACTTAATTTAAGGCCATAAACCTATATTTAAAGGGTAGATGACAAACTTTCTACCTCTTCTTTAATTTCTTTTAGTGAGCTAAGGTTATATTTCTTTAAATCTTTCCATGATCTTAGCCATGTGGTTTGTCTTTTTGCTAATTGCCTGGTGGCAAAAAGTGCTCTATCAAAAAATTCACTGTCATCATATTCATTATTTATTCTTGCTATAGCTTGCTTATAATTTACAGATTTTCTGATTGGATGGTGCTCAGGAATATTATATTTTTTAAGCAATGAGTTAACTTCATCTAAAAGACCGTCTCTTATAATTCGCTTAAGCCTTTCCTCAATTCTTGAATGAATTAAGGATCTGTCATCTTCAAAAATTCCATATTGGTAAATATTGAAACGATTTGTAAGAATTGCCTCACTATTTAAACCTATTTGAGAGCTAAAAGACTTTCCTGTTATCTCTATTACCTCAAGAGCTCTTATAATTCTTTGCTCATCTAATTCATTAACTTGGTTTGCATAATTGATATCTTTGTCAACCAACATAAGGTAAAGCTCATTTACGCCTTTGCTTGATCTAATTTTTTGAAGATTTTCTCTAATTTCATTATCTCTTTCAGGTAAATCATCTAAACCATTTAGCAGAGACTTAAAATACATCATTGTTCCACCAACAAAAACAGGAATTTTTTTTCTCTCATGAATAGAATTAATCAGTTTTATTGATTGTTTATAAAAATCTGAAACTGTAAAAATAGATTCTGGTTCGATACAATTTACTAGATGGTGAGGATACTTCCTTAACGTCTCTTTGTTTGGCTTTGCAGATCCTATATCGCAACCTTTGTAGACCATTACAGAATCTACACTAATTATTTCTATTGCAGCTGAATCATATATATCTAAAGCCAGATCAGTCTTTCCTGATGCTGTTGGCCCTAAGATAAAAACAATTGATTTTTTGATGCTATTCGCTTTTATAAGGCTTCTTCGTTCGTCTCGCCTGTTCTTATTCTAATAACTTCTTCTATTTGCGTTATAAATATCTTGCCGTCTCCAATTTTTCCAGAACCAGCAGACTCAATAATTGCATTTTTTACAGCATCAACTAACTCATCAGATGTTGCTATTTCAATTTTAATTTTTGGAAGAAAATCAATAGTATATTCTGCGCCCCTGTAAAGCTCAGTGTGCCCCTTCTGTCTCCCAAAACCCTTTACCTCAGTCATAGTCATGCCCGAAACACCTATTTTATCCAAAGATGCTCTTACTTCCTCTACTTTAAATGGTTTAATTATTGCTGTTACTAGTTTCAACTTATCACCTCTTTTTTATTAATCATTTCTATAATGCCCGAACACTGCTTTTTAGTTGAGCCTTTGTTCTCTGAACAAATTTTAAATGCTTTAGAAGACATATTTTCTCTTAAAGTATTGTTATTAAGCAAGTCTTTAAATGCACTTAAAACATCTAGATTCTTATCTATCTGTATACATGCATCTTCATTTGTGAATAATTTTAAGATATCTTGAAAGTTATACATATATGGGCCAACAATAAATGGGCATCTCTCAAAGGCTGGTTCAATAATATTATGACCGCCATTGCTCTGAAATAAACTCCCACCAATAAAGGCAAATTGAGCTTTTGTATAAAGCTCTCTTAACATTCCAGTTCCATTAATTATCTCAATATTTTCACTGGCAATATCTTTAGGTATTTCTTGTAAAATTCTTCCATTGAGATTAGTTTTATCTACTAATTTCTTTATTGCATAGGCTCTTTCTGGGTGTCTTGGAGCTATTACAAGACCAATTTCTAGGTTATCTTCTAGAATATTTTTATAAGCATCTATAATTATTTCATCCTCACCAGGATGAGTACTAGCAGCTAAAATAAATGGCATAGAATTGTTAGATGGGCTTTCTCTTAAACTAGAATCAATATCAAACTTTACCGATCCAACACACTCAATTTTTTCTACTGGTGCTCCAAGTTTTTCAAAACGTGATGCATGAGATTTACTTTGTGTATAAATTATTGAGATTTTTGAAATTATTTTCTTAGATAATGGGCTAAGTTTTTTATAGTTTTTATATGATTTTTCAGACATTCGTGCATTTGAGAGAATGATTGGAATATTTTTTGAGTGAGCAATCGATATCATGCTTGGCCAAATCTCTGTTTCAAAAAGTATTAATGCCTTTGGGTTGAAGGATCTAAAAAACCCAGATGAAAATAATATAAAGTCCCATGGCGCATATACAACTTTCAATCTTGATCCAAATATTTTGTTTGCCTCTCTAAGACCCGTTGGGGTTGAAACTGATAATACAACATCATGACTTTCTAGTATCTTATTAACAATTCTAGCTGAAGAAATAACCTCCCCAAGGCTTACAGCATGAAACCAAACACTATTACTAGTTTTTGAGCCATATATTCCAAATCTATTTAAAAAATTAGACCTATAATCCCTGTCATTAAAACTTTTAAATAGGATTCTAATAATTAGAACTGGAATCATTAGAAAAATAAGAAGGTTATATAAAAAGAGAATCATTTCTTAGTCATGCACATTTATAATGTAATAATACAGCTTAAAAGACATGAATAGAATTTTATTAAACCTTCTTATAAGTTTCTGGAAGATAGTACTGCTTTTTCCTCGATCTATTCATATAAAGCTTGGTTTTGCCTTGGGGTATTTCTTTTATAAATCAAATATGAAAAGAAATAGATTTAGTAAAGCAAATATTGATTTATGTTTTAGTAATTTAAGTGCTGTTGAAAGAAACGATATAATTAAATCAAATATTCTTATGTCTGGGTCGATACCATTTGACACTGGAATAGCCTGGTTTTGGTCTGACAAAAAAATACATAAAAATATTAACTACGAAATAAGTGGTTTGGATCAACTTATTAAAGAACAAAATAACAACAATGGTGTTCTTCTCTTTTTTAAGCATTCTCTTCATCTTGAGCTTGATGCGAGGTTACTAGGCATGAATGCTAATATTTATGGAGTGGAAAGAGTTCATAATTCAAATTTATTTGACTCTATTCAAAACTCGGGAAGGCTTAAGAGTCTGAAAGGTGCTTGCGATAGAAACAATCCAATTAAATTTATACGCTGGTTAAAAAAAGGTAAAACGGTTTTATATGCAACCGACCAAGATTATGGTTTGGGCCAATCAGATGTTGTTAATTTCTTTGGTAATCCTGCAGCAACTATTTCTGCACCTCTCAAGATTGTTAAAGCGACATCATGCAAAACATATTTTTTAAATAGTTTTATTAGAGATAATAAGTACCTTATAGAAATTGAAGAATTAGATTTAAATAAAGCATCCGAAATAACTTTTTCTAGCGATCTTAATAACTTAATGGAGAGTAAAATTACCAGCCATCCTCATGAGTATTTATGGCAACACAGAAGATTTAAATCAACTCTTGGAAAGGAAAAGTTTTATGGATAATTTATTAAAAAAGTTTGATTCTATAAAAGGATTTTTAGCAGAAGATGAGGGTATTTTTTTATATGTATTGACAAGAGAGTTTTGTATAGAAGGTTTTGCAGTGGAAGTTGGATCATACTGTGGAAAGTCAGCTTGTTATATAGGGGAGGCATGTAAAGAAAATAAAACATACTTACTTACAATCGATCATCACAGAGGTTCGGAAGAGCAGCAATTTGGTGAAGAGTACTTTGATCCAGATGAATACGACTATAAAAAAAATAGAGTTGACACTCTACCGACACTAAAAAAAAATATAAAAGACTTCGAATTGATAGATATTGTTAAGCCTATTATTGGTCACTCAAAAGAGGTAGCCAATGAGATTGAAGATAACATAGATTTGGTTTTCATAGATGGAAGTCATACCTTTGAATCAGCTAGGTCTGATTATGCTGCTTGGAAGGATAAGATAAGAGTTGGTGGTATTTTAGCAATACATGATATTTATGACAGTGAGTTAGAGGGTGGTCAGGCACCAAGGGAAATTTATGAAAAAGCACTTACTGAAAATTTTATTCTACTTAAAAGAGTTAATAGCTTGGTCGCCCTCCAAAAGGTTGTTTAAGTAAAAAAATATATTTCCCTTTGAAGTTTCTTTATTGCTATAAGTTGAAAGTGCATGCGCTGCAATTATTACCGCAGCATTAGTCCATGTTGAATTCTCTTCTGGCCAAAAAATATCCATTTCATACTGATAGCCAGTTGGGAAAATACCATCATCATTTTTAAACTGAAGTATATTATTAAAAATATTTCTTGCTGCCTTATGATCTCCTACTATCAATGCAGCAATTACACACTCGCAACTCTCTGCAATGGTTATCCAAGGCTCTTCTTTTACACATTTAACACCCAAACCATCAACATAGAAATCTTTTAGGCTATTTTGAAAATCAAGTTTATTGGTCTTAACCCCACACATGAAAGGGTAATAAAAGTCCATAGAGAATCGTGAACGATCAATACCATCTCTGTTAAATTTAGATTCCCATATTTGTTTATTAAATTCAATGCTAATAGATTTATCAAAAGCTTTTAGTGATAAAAAAATTGACATAGAAGCAGTTATTAGCGAGTTGTCAGAAAAACCTTTAGTATCTTTCGCCCAGTAATAGTAACCTTCAGAATCTTTGAATTTATCTAGTTGAGCAAAAATGACTTTTAATTGGGACTTTATATATGGATTTAATAAATCATCTCTTCCCATTAAAACAGCCTGCATTAATGGCAAGATAATGTATGGGGCGTGATGGCTTTCATAATGATTATGGACTGGTTCATCATTTTTATACTCGGGGTAGATGCACCCTTCATCATTTAAGTTACTAAAGTACCATTTTATTCCAAGATCAAAAGCATCCCATTCCTCAAATATTGCAAGTGCGATAAGACATTCACAATGATCCCATGGATCAGACTTTCCCTTCTCATCCCATGAAATCCTGCCATTTTCAGCTTGATTATAAATAATCCAATCTTTTGCTTTTTTGAAATCAAGCTTTGAATTTTCCCAGCTCATTTTTTTATAAAATAAAGAGCTATGCTTTTTCCAAGAACCGGGTTGAGTATTTTATCTATTTGATCTATCAGAAGAGGCTTTTTTAGAATATGTCTCTCTAATACTTTTTTATATAGTTTAATAAGTATATTGGAATCTTGTGTTTTCCAAAACAAGCATCTTAACCACCAATAAGCGCTATGAATAGAATGAAACCTTTCTGAATATTCAAACTGCAAATCATTTTGGGATATGTCTTCAATAAGACACTTTTTATTAAAAATTCTTAGATGTCCGCCTGGTTGATTTTGATAGTCTTTAGACAAGGCCCAGCATATTTTCTCAGGCAGCTCTGCTGGTACGCTTGCAAGAAAACTTCCACCTGTTTTTAAAACTCTGCTTATTTCAGCTATAGCATCTTTATATTCATGAAGGTGTTCTAGAACCTCAGAACATACCACAAGATCAAAAGAGTTATCAGGAAACGGAAGTGAGTATGCAGAACCACTTAAAAAATTTGTTTTTTTATTAGATATGGATTCCAAAAAATCTAGGCCCTCAAAAGCCTTTGTAAGAGATTCTATATGAGGATCTAATCCAATACATTGAAGATCAGGAAACTCTTCCATTGCACCAAAAATATGCCTACCTTCTCCACAACCAAGATCTAGCATAAGCCCATTTGGATTTTTTAGTGTTAATTTTTTAAAGTTAAACGTTAGCATTTTTAAAATTTTCTATTGTTTTAAAGATTGTCTTTTCATACTCTTCAGTAATTTTAAGCCAATTGAACTTAGTAATTATATGTTCTCTTCCTTTTTCAGCAATATCTTTATAGTGATCATATTTTTGAATAACATTCTTGATTGATTCTATTTGAGCTTTTGTGTCTTTTGCAGGGATTAGGCTTGCGAATTCACCAACAAGTTCAGGTATTGAAGATGTATTTGCTGCTATAAGCGGGACTCCGCAACTCATAGCCTCGATAACAGGATAGCCGAAGCCTTCATATAAAGAGCTGACTAATGATATGGAGCTTTTTGCATACTCTTTTGCTATCTCTTCTTTTGTAAGATTTGTTTTAAATGTAACTTCATCCTGAATGTTAAGTTTTTCAATTAGCCTAGATGTGTGCCCTTCTTCTTTTAATTTGCCAATAACTATTAGATGAATACCTGCAAAGTCTTTTTTTAACTCAGCGAGTGATTTAAGTGTGTAATCAAGGCCTTTTAATGGCACGTCTGCGCTGGCTGTTGTTATTAATCTTAATGGATTTCTAAGAATTTCTTTGTATGGCCTAAAAACATCGATGTCTAAGCCATTTTGGATCACTGTAATTCTTCTTGGGTCACAATTAAAGTCTTTACTAATATCTTTTAAAGAATTAATTGATGGGGTAATTATGTTACTAATTTTAGGAGCAACTTTTTTTTGCATTTTAAGAAATGAGTACCACCTATACCTAGAAAATTTATATAGAAGCTTATTGCTTTGTTCCATTTCATATTTAAAATCTTTTGTTATTGGGTGATGAATGATTTCAATAAATGGGAATATCTTTTGAAGATCAATCATTCCATAGCTAATTGACTGGTTATCTATAACAATATCATAATGGTTGTTAAGAATAAGATAATCTCTTGCTCTATAACCAAATGTTCTCATCTCAGGAAAGCCACCTAATAAAACAGATATAAACTCATAGATATCAGAAAAATTCTTTTTTTCTTTCTTCCAAAAAATCTTCATTCTCTCTTTGAAAGAAAAAGTTTGAAAGAGATCTAATCCTGGAAGTTCTATTAAATTAACTTCTTCTGAAAGATTTGGGTATGGAGGCCCAGATATAACATCCACTTTGTGACCCATAATTGATAAGGCTTTTGAAATATCGTGTATGTATACTCCTTGCCCGCCTCCAAATGGAGCGCTTCTGTAACTAAGAATTGCAATATTTAGCTTAGTCAAAAGAGTTTAGTTTGAAACTAAGCTTAGCCAGTGATTGTAGTCTGGGTTTTTACCAAAAATAATATCATTATAATTTTTTTGAAGATTTTCAGTTATTGGTCCTCTTAAGCCTTTACCAATTATTTGGTCATCAATTTTAGAAATTGGAGTGATCTCTACAGCTGTTCCTGTAAAGAAAGCCTCGTCACTATTGAGAAGATCTTCCATCGTAAGATTCTTTTCATAGACTTCATAACCCAAATCTTCAGATATTGTTATTACTGACTGTCTTGTGATGCCATTAAGGCAATGATTTGTTAAGGGTGTTGAAATGGTTCCATTTTTAATAATAAAAATATTTTCTCCACTTCCCTCAGAGATAAACCCATCCTTGTCAAGGAGAATTGCCTCATCTGCTCCTTTCTGTATGGCTTCATGCAGTGCCATAGTAGAGTTAATATAAGTACCAATAATTTTATAACCTGAATGCAGAGGATTGCTGAATTGATCGAATGATGATTTTATAACTGATATCCCTAATTCTTTTGCTTCTGGGCTCATGTAAGATGGCCATTCCCATGCAGCAACAGCAACATTTACAGATAATTCAGATGCTCTAATTCCAAGCGACTCACTTCCCAAGAAAACAATTGGCCTTAGATAGCCTTCATCAAGATTATTTTTTAAAAAGATCTCTTTTTGAACATGATTAAGCTCATCATGGCTATATGGAATTTTAATTCCTAATTTATCTGCTGCTTCAAAAAGTCTATTTGTGTGATCACTTAATCTAAATATAGCAGGTCCAGAATCTGTTTTATATGCCCTAACTCCTTCAAATACACCTGTTCCATAATGCATGGTATGAGATAAAAGATGCACAGAAGCATCTTCCCATTTCTCATAGGTACCATTTTTCCAAATTACTTTTTTTTCAGTGTTTGCAAACATTTTTTAGAGGATATAATTAGGTACTATTATGACAAACTAGAACTGATAACAAAAGGAAAAAAAATGAATATAACTTCATCTATTTTTAGAGAAAATGATATACGAGGCACTTATCCAGAACAAATAAATGAAAATACAATTAAATTAGTTGCCTATGCGATTGCAAGGAAATGTAAAAAACATGAAATAAATTCCATAGCAGTCGGCCGAGATGGCAGACTTTCAGGGCCTTCACTTCTTGAATCCTTTTGTGATGGCCTTCTTGAGGCTGGGATACATGTTAATAATATTGGTTTGGTTACAAGCCCTTTATTATATTTTGCTGCAAAAAAAGAAGAATCTAAAAGTGGAATTATGATAACTGGAAGTCATAACCCAAAAAATCATAACGGCATTAAAATGGTTATTGATGATAGACCAGTGTCTGGAACAGAGATATTTGATCTAATAACAAATTCAGAAGAATTCGGTAAAAAAGGTGAAATTAAATATACTGATATTAAAGAGCTGTATCTAGAAGAGGTTTCTAAAAATATATTTGTTCAAAAACCAGAAGAATTGAAAGTTGTTTTAGATTGTGGAAATGGTGCTGCTGGGTGTATCGCTCCTGATCTTTTCAAAAAGCTTGGCTTTTCAGTTATAGAGCTATTTAGCGAAGTAGATGGGAACTTTCCTAATCACCACCCAGATCCAGGAAAACTAGAAAATCTTAAAGACCTCATAGCAGAAGTAGAAAAAAGCAATGCTGATGTCGGGCTCGCATTTGATGGAGATGGAGATAGGGTTGGCCTTGTAACAAATAATGGAGATGTCATATTCCCTGACAAGTTAATGATGTTATTTTCTAAAGATATCTTATCAAGAGACAAGGGAAAAATTGTTTTTGATGTTAAATGCTCAAATCAATTAGAAAATCTTATTACCGAACAAGGTGGCATTCCAATAATGTCTCCAACTGGTCACTTTCATATCAAAAAGGCTATTAAAAAAAACAATGCCTTGCTTGGAGGGGAAATGAGTGGGCATATATTTTTTAACGACAAATGGTATGGATTTGATGATGGGCATTATGCTGCAGTTAGAATAGCTGAGATTTTAACTAATTCTGATAAAAATATTTCAGAGCTTATTAATGAATTTCCTCAATCGTTTTCCACACCAGAATTAAATATAACAGTAACCGATGAAACAAAGTTTTCTGTAATTGAAGATTTTGAAAAGAATTGCAATCTTGATGGTGAAAAAATTACTATAGATGGGCTTAGAGTAAACTTTAAGAATGGCTGGGGTTTAATTCGAGCATCTAATACAACTCCTAAGCTTGTTTTAAGGTTTGAAGGGGATTCTTTAAAAGAGATGAATGAGATTAAAGATCTATTTCTTTCAGAACTATCTCGCATTTGCCCTAATATTGATATAAATTTAGATTAGTTTATGAAAAATGATAGAAAAAATATTATCTTACAGGCTCTTGCTGGATTGCTTGAAGAAAGAAATCTATCGAAAATAACTACCTCTTTGTTAG
>ERZ1047821.199-NODE-199-length-50888-cov-11.425019_pt1 | contig 50888 bp, 40 predicted proteins | sample MGYA00383096_ERZ1047821 | MGnify/ENA primary metagenome ERZ1047821 (study PRJEB29581, sample SAMEA5548366) | metagenome | biome: marine; feature: coastal; material: water | depth 25 m | study: Short-term variability in the microbial, nano- and picoplankton... | reverse complement strand
CCTATTCTTTGTTCAATATGGTTACCAGTTTTTTCTGAATACTTGGTTCTATCAAGCTGATCTTCTAAAAATTTATACTGCTCTTTTGATAGACTCCATGTGTTTCTACGTTGTTCTTGTGCTCCAATAAACATATGATTACCGCTACAGTGGTACACCCTACTAAATGTATTAGTGAGTGTTAAACCGATCTGTTCTAGTGTTTTAGGTCTATCGCTGCCTGTCACAATTATACAGTGATGATTGCAAATAAAGTCTAACATAAACTTTTCAAATTCAGGATCGATAGGTTTACGTGCATCTGTAAGTGTGCCGTCTACATCAAAAAGGAACTTGGTCGTCATTCTCGTCGTACTCCTTTACTTCTTGCGGAAACCATTTGTACAACAAATCTATTGGCATACTGTACTTGAGATTGTGTATCTTTTTTGTCGAACTTGCATCAGTAGTAATAGTATAAGCATTACCGAGTGTAAAAGTACTAGCTGTATCAGTAGTACAAGTAATTGTACTGTCAGATATCCAACTGTCGAAGTCATCGTCTCCTTTAACATCTTTGTTATTAAAACTATCTATGGATATATCTGATATATTAAAATCATCATCATTCTGCATCTACAAACTCCGTATCTGTACTAAATGTTGTGAACCCGCCTTCTTTAACAACTTGCAGTATTGTGTTTACACGACCTACAAGTTCATCTCTGTGTGAGATAAGGAAGATATTTTTGTTACGCTCACGTTCTATCTTTTTGAGAACTCCTAATGCTGCATCTACTCCATTGGTGTCCATGCCACTATCAATAAGTTCGTCGACAGCAAGAAAGTTCATTGGTGTATTCATACTTTCAAATACATCTCTAAACGCCCAACTTAAACCAAGTATAAGTCTGTTGCGCTCTCCACGACTCAAGTTATCAAAGTCTAACTCTCTGCCAAGCTCGGTGATCTCCACAGTTAAGTCTGGTTGGAACTGCACTTCATGCGGCAATCCTAGTTTAGTCAAATAATAAGCTAGTCTGCTGTTTAGGTATTGCAAGTTCTGTTCAATAATACGTTTTCGAATAAAACTGTCTTTGTTTGTTAGCAGTTTGTATAGGAAGTCTTGATGATCTTTTAGAACAGTCAAGTCATTCATATCTTGCCAAGTAATTTCCTGCATACCTGTTTCACGTAATGCATCGACTTGTTCCTGGTAAGTGTCGGTGTCTGATGCAATACGTTCAGCTTCTGTTTTTAAATTGTTAACAGTGTTTTGATGCTCGAGTGCTTCTTGCAGTTTATTATAATGTGTAACTGGCATCATACCTAGTTCGCCAAGTTCTACTAACGCACTTTGATATTCTGTTTTAAGATCGTTATCAGTGTCAATATGTAGTTGCGATTCACCGACTGCTTCTTGTTTTGTTTTAAGTATTTCCTCGTGTTTACTGTCGTGAATACTTTGGCCGCATGCGTAACATTCATGCTGCTGAGTTGCTATTAAATCCTTTTGTGCTTTTTCTAAACGCTTTTGTTCTCTAGTAATACTGTTTACTAATTTTGTAATTTCTGTTTCTAATGTAGTTACTTGTGTTTTCTTTTCGAGGTAATCGTTTAGTAGTGCATGATTGTCAAGCTCAGTTTGTATATCTATTTTTTCGAGGGTGTTGATTTGGTTCTTAATAACTTCGACATCAGTTGATTGTTTGTCTCGCCAGATGTTTTGTCTCCGCTCCAAATCACTAATACTTTTTTCAATCCTGGCATTTGCCTCTTCAATTGCATTAATTCTATATTCTTCTTGCTTGATTGCATCTTTTGTCAGCCTTTGCTGTTCTTTGAGTACTTCTGCTTTCTCACTAAGTTCTGTAATACCTAGTAGCTGTTCAATAATCGCTCGTTGATCATTTGCTCGCATACTGAGAAAAGGTTCGGTATATGTGTTAAGTGCAACAATGTGTTTGAACATATCATGGCTCATACCAAATAGTTTTTCTATTTGTGCTTGAGTTTGACGGTTCTCACCTTGTGCTTCGTCATCATCAACGTTTTGTTCGTTGACATAGTATTTAAGCACATTAGGCTTTCTGCCTCGCTCGATGCGATATTTTACACCATCTTTTTCAAAATCCAGCGTAGTTAACATACCTTTGCTGTTGGTTTTGTTAACAAGATTGTCTTTGCGAATGTTTGTGAGTGCGTTTCCATAGATAGCATAACTGAGTGCATTAATGATAGTGGTCTTACCAGTACCATTTCTACTTCCATCTCCGCCTAAGTCTAAGTTATTACCTAGTACCAATGTTAGTCCATTGTCATTGAAACGCACAGCTTGTGTAACGTTGCCGACACTCATGAAGTTCTTTACGGTTAAGTCATTTAATGTAATCATAGGGAGTTATATATATCTACTAGAATTTTCTTGTTTATCATTTCGCTGTCTACAGCGTTTAAACTATTGTACACTATCTGGTCTACATTTTCAACCTCGATATCGTCTACAACTTTCCAATCCTGAGCATGCTCTTCCTTTTTGCTGGGGATCAACGCTATCTCTCTAACGTTGTACTGTTGGCTAAAAGTTTCTTTGATAAAACTTGCTTCTTCATAACTGATGTTAATGTCTAATGTAGCACGACAATAAGTGTGTTGATTTAGAATAACGTCAGGTTCGTCAATTAATCTGCTAAGAGGAACAGTTCTGTATCGTGGGCCTGGGTAATCTATATACTCAGGTACACCATTCCATTCCAGTTTCATCATACCTCTGTCATCATCCCATGTATCAGCATAGTTGTGACCAAACGGACTACCCAAGTAGTGTACGTTGCCTTTGGCTTGTCGTTTGTGGAAGTGTCCACTAAACACGTACTCAGGACCCTGCAGATGTTGTGCATTGATGCCGCCGTGATCTGGCATCTCAACCATTGCATTCATCTTAAAGAAAGGAAGTTCGAAGTGTCCAAACATATATCGACACTTGGTCTTTTGTAAGCCTTTCCATTCGTCTCCTACTAGCCAAGGTACAAGTGCAATATCGCCTTGCAACAACATATCCTCGACTAGTGTTACATTTTCAAACAGTCCTGCATATGGTAAACTGTTTAGGTCACGTTTCTCACGATAGTATAGATCATGATTGCCCATAATCATATACACATGCTTGAATGCACGACTGAGTTTGCCTACATTTTCAACACTGTGATTGAGTGTACTAACATTTACGCTGGCTCTATGATGATGCCAGTCGCCTAAGAATATACAGGTTTCACAATCTTCGCTTTGTTCAATAAACCAATCAACAAAGTCGGCACAATCTCGATTGTGTTGTTTGCTGTTGTTTTTGTTGCCAAAATGTATGTCTGTAAAACATGCGGCTTTACTAAAGAATGTCATGGTTCTCCGTTCAAAGAATGTCTACTTTGTACTTACATTAACTGATAATGTGTGTGATGTCAACCTAAATGTTGAAGCCGTGTTCTTTGCGTTCTTTGTCTGCGGCTTCGTCCCACTTAGCACGTTCTGCCATTTCGTGTTCAATTTGGCGTGTCCAGCTAGGCATCTGACCATTTTCTTGTAGTAGGTCATCTCTGATATTTTGATTACGCTTTTCCAAGTTCAACACTCTTGTAAAACTATTTGTAACTGCGGCAGTGTAATATGCAAATGGGTTTTGACTTTTAAGTTCATTGAACTGTAGTCCAATTTGCGATAGCTGTAGTAGTGCATGACTACGCATTTCATCTACATATGTGTAACCACGCCAGTTGCTGCGCATGCTGTAACGTTCGCATAGCTTGATATACATTTTTGCTAGGTTATTAGTGATTTTGCCATGCTGAGTATTAAAATGTCCATTATCGAATCCGCCTTCCCAGTGGCTACGTAGTACTTCTGTAAGTTCTCCGTTCACATAAGCATAGTGTTGGAAAGGTGGAAAGTTACATTTTGCATGGTGATCTGCGGTAGTTTTAGGTTTGCTTTTTCTTCCAGGCTCTAGCGGTACATGATCAAATGTCATCAAACGAAAAATAAGTGTATTTTCTTCAATTGTGTCTGGATCGATTTTGTATGTAATCTGTTTGGGTTTCTGACTAGCTTTGCCGTTGTTGTCGAACCAGTCCCAATATGCTGTTTCATATGCTTGTAAACTCAGCTGATGAGCTCTGCTTTCTTTAGCTAGTTGTATAAATTCAGGATTATTCACATCTGCAATGTCTTCGACAATTGTATCAAATCTATTATATTCTTCATCGTGACTGCTACAGAAACTGAGTTTACTACTGTGTATCTCTTTAAGCATGTCTTTGTTGTTTAAATATTTCTGTTTTTTCATAGTGTTTCCTTAAAATTAGTTACATTATATGTTCATTTGTACTACATGTCAATCAGTACGCACTTAATTCTGCTATAAATACATACATAGGAGAGCTCGATGAGATATACACATTTAACAGAAGATGTAGCAACTGATATTGCTGTTTTTTATGGCGGTAGGTTTCAACCTATGCATAAAGGTCATCATAAAGTTTATATGGATCTAGTAGAACAGTTTGGCTCCTCTAACGTATTTATCGCTACTACAATTGCTAAAAATGCAACTCCTGAGAAAGATCCGTTCAGCTACGAAGAAAAAACAGGAATTATGACAGAGATGTTTAATATACCCGCTGATCAGATTGTTAAGACCAGTCCTTATAGACCAGATGTAAGTTTAACAGGCAAAGACCCAAATAACACTGCTATTGTATTGGTATTCAGTGCCAAAGATGCAGGACGTTTAAAAGGCGGCAACTATCTCAGAGATTATACTCCTGGTGCTGAAATGGTACCCAGTGATCAGGCAGGATATATACTTGAAGTTCCGATACAAGAAGGTGGCATGAGTGCTACTGATTTTAGAACAGTTATGAAAAATCAAAGTCTCAATGATAATCAAAAAATGATGAAGTTCAGAGAGTTTTTTGGAAGTATCAATGAAAACGTGTTTAATTTTATTAAGGATAAACTAAATGGCAGTAGCAGTAGCTAACAAAGTAAAACTAATGTGCGCTCCCGGAGGCGCAGGAATTTACAGCAACCAGATCACAGCACCGCTTACTACAAGTGGTGGACTTGGTATTGTGTTTCCATTACAACCTGATGTTACCTACAGTCAAAGTGTAAACTATAGTCCTTACGATTTAACACACACCAACTATGGCTTTAATGCATATAGAAACACACCAAGCCCAAGTATTCAGATAGCTGCTCAGTTTGCTAGTGTTACACAAGAAGAAGCGGCATATACATTAGGTTGTATACACTTTTTACGTATGGTAACAAAAATGTTCTTTGGTAAAAGTGATCCTTACAAAGGAGCTCCTCCTCCAGTGTTAAGATTTAGTGCATACGGTAGTCAGCAGTTTAACAATGTAAGATGTGTTGTTGCTAACTTTGCTACAACATATGACAGTGGAGTTGACCTTAAAGATTTTGGAGGGCAGCAAGTTCCAGTTATACAAACAATAGCCATTGACATATTAGTACAAAACAGTCCGGATAGACAAAAAGCCACATCAACTAAAAATAACTTTATCAGCGGCGCAGCATATGGTCAAGGGTTTATTTAATGGAAGTAAAATATAACCAAACCAGTAACTACAGTATTACACCTATGAACAAAAAGTTCTTAGAACTGTACAAACCTACTATCACAGAAGACACACTCAGTGATGAAACTAGATTAATGATTATTCAACCTAAATACGACAGACGTCCAGACTTGCTAGCGTTTGATTTATATGGTAATCCTAGATTTTGGTGGATATTTGTACACTACAACAGAAACGAAATCAAAGATCCTATCATGGATTTCACCAGTGGAAAAAAGATACAAGTACCACTTTCTGCTGAAACCTATGGTGCAAATTAATGGCTCAACAATCATTAAACATTAGGAACAACAATCCTGGTAATATCAGAGATTCAGGGATTGAATGGCAAGGTAGAGTTGGGTCTCAAAGTGGATTTGTTACTTTTGATAGTCCGGAGATGGGCGTAAGAGCATTTACTAAAAATCTATACACCTACCAAAGTCGTGGATTAAACAGTATTGAAGATGTAGTTTCTACATGGGCGCCACCAGAAGACAATAATAACACAAGTGCATATATTAGAAATGTCAGTCAGGCATTAAATCTTGACCCCAGTGCCCCTCTTAACCTCAATCAAAATCCAGCAAGAACAGCAGAGTTAATTCGAGCGATGACACTGATCGAAGGTGGACAATCTAGTGTTGATTATTTTAGCTCCCACATTAATACAGGTATTGCACTAGCAAATGGACAGATAGATCCTAGTAGTATACCTACAGTTGATCCAACTACACTCCCTCCTAATCCTGCGGTTGGTAGTATAGATAATGCACAAGCATCAGCACAAAATGCACAAGCAGGCGGAGAACCCAGCAGTGGACTGCAAAGTGGTAGTACACAAATGTACGAGGAAAATGTACTCAACAAATACGATAGTTACAGCTATAAATGGAAAATCACCATGGTGGATCCCAACACAGTTCAAGGCGGTGAATCAGATAGCAGTCAAGGTGTTATAATAGCAGAAAGTGGAGTTGAAGCTGAAATAGTAATTGATAGTGTAGACCACATCACCACACTAGCGTTTATTAGAAAAAATAGAGATGCAACTAGCCATAAGTGGACTTTTAACCTAATAGAACCCATGGGTATGACTTTTTACAATAGAATTATATTAGGTGCAGAAAGATTAGGTATATACAATCCTCTTGATGCTACTTATGTGTTAGAAGTATCATTTATTGGACATTTACCAAGTGGTGCAATTGACTCTAATGCAGCAGGGCCATTTCGCTGGGTAGCAAAAATTGACAATTCGACGGTGGATCATAGAGATGGAGCTAGTCACTACCAAGTAAAGTTTTTTGAAATTAGTAATGATGGACATTTAAAAGTGCCGTTGCATATGGATCAACCTATAACTATTTCAGGTGTCGAAACATTCGGAGAGTTTCTAACAGAATACGAAAAAGAAGTCAATGCCCAAGAAGAAAAAAATGTCCAGCTTGGTACTGGTAAATTATATCCCACTGTATATAAATTTACAACAATCAATGGCGCAAGTGAGTGGGAAAGTTGGAGATTCGGTGCCGTTAACGAAGATATCAATGGACAGCATGTTAGTGTAACAAATGAAGATAAACTTACATTTACTATTAATAGAGGTGCAAACATACTGTCAGCTATACACATGGCAGTGTATCAGACTGAGAACTATCAAAAACTTCCTGTGTTTGATGGCGGATTTGCCAAAGATCAGCCCACCGATACTGTTGCTAAGTCGGATAAAATAGCACAACTAATGGCTTGGATAAGTGTAAATACCGATGTGACTTACGGTTCGTTCGATCCTTACACAAACAAATATCAAAAGAAAATTAACTATCAAATTGATAAAATAATCGGCGTGAATCTGGTACATGATCCGAAGAGCTATATTGATATTGCAGACGGAGAAGGACTTACTAGACAACGTCTACAAGCAATATTCAAAAAAGGATTACTACGCAAAAGATTCGATTATACATTTACTGGTTTGAACACAGAAGTTATTAATTTTGATCTTAGATTTGAACAATTACACTATCAAATTTTAGCTATCCGTGGAGGCACCATGTCATCTTCACCCCAACTATCGTCTGGCAGTGGCGACCCTCAAAGGAACGTTGTTAATAGATTAGAAGCTACTTTCAATGATATTGACCAACAAATTAAAAATGCAAGATCTAGAATAGCAGCAATATCTAATATTATTGCAGGAGGTAGCAATCCGGGAGAACAAGAGCAAATTTCTGCGAGTTTTGCTCCAGAGCTAGCTGAAACTAGACAAAATATCAGACAACTCGAACAACGAATCATACCAGCCAAAGCTGAGTATGCAGTTGCATTTGCCGCGATGCAACAACAAAGAAATATACCAGCTATTACTAGTAGTACTAGATATATTACACAAGCAGATGTTTACGCTACAGGTACCGGCAGGGAGGCAAAAGAAGCCCGGTATTCCTTTGAACAACTACACATCGAAAGTGATGCTACTGAAGGCCCGGATAAAAACAGAGACATTGCTAGTGCAGCAATGCTGTTGGGTGCAGTTGAGTTAAATCTAAATTCAATCGCCGAATTACAAAATATACATATAAATGTCAGAGGAGATCCTTATTGGCAAGGACAGTCTGGCGGCGCAAATTATAATCTTGGTAATGTTTCTTTCTTCTTAAATATTGAGTTTCCAAAATATCCAGATGACAATACAGGAATTATGCCTACCTCAGCAGAATACGATTTTAGCATCATGGGTGTTTATACAACTACACATGTTACTCACCAGTATAGAGACGGACAATACACTATAGCATTAACTGCTTTCAAAGATACAATGGTGAACGTGGGAGTAAATTTACAACAACTTAAAAGTGGAATAGTCAACTTGGGTAACACTAGACAAACAGCTCTCCAGAGACAAAGTTATGAAAATGGCGACGGATTTAATCCAGGCAACACCCCTCAACGGCCCGGTGGTGCAAGCAGAGGAGAGTTTTCGGCTGGCGGCGGCAATGGAATTATCACTATGGCAAACAGCGGTGGCACTCGAAATCAGGACATTACCGCTAGAATGCGTAGCATTTTAGAAAATGCTGGAACAAATGCAGGTGTCGATGTAAGAGTTACCAGTGGGGGACAACCCACAGCTGGCAATGGCGCCAGAACTGGCAGTACAAGACACGATAACGGACGAGCTGCTGATGTTCAACTGATAAGTAATGGTAGAACACTTAGTTTAAACAATCCAGCAGATTTGCCTGTTATTCAAAACTTTATAAATGAAACTAAATTAGCAGGGGCAACTGGCTTTGGTGCTGGAAACGGATATATGGGAGACAACACATTCCATATTGACCACGCTTATTCTGGTCTATCGTATTGGGGAGGGCCATTAGATGAAGGCACATATCGATCTCGCAATGCACCTAGATGGCTAAGAGATATTGTAATAGGAGACTAACTTGGCATTTAATCCATATACTCATATCAACAACGAAAGCGTTGGCGTACCTGGTCATTTGACTCGACGAGCCACAACATTGGCCCAGCCGATGGGTGTGTACGTTGCTAAGGTTACTAATAGTATTGATGAAACTTATCAAGGTCACATAAATGTTGAGCTAATAGGTCATGAACGAATTTCAAGACAAGAAGACAAAGAAAATCCTGAAGAAATGAAAAAGTTTCACAGGGTTAGAAGACTTGTTCCTTTTGGTGGATATGAACACAAAGAAGATGGCAAATACAGTATTGAATTTGGAATTAGCACACAACCGCCTACGCCTGGTACTTTTGTGTTAGTTGCATTTACTGGACATGAGCAAGAAGGATTTTTGTTAGGTGTACTTCCAGATGGAGGAAGAAATACACAGATTCCTGGATTACCGGCAAACGAACTTATAAACGAACCAGGAACATTGGGAGTAACACATGACAGTGGAGTACTTCATGATGATACCACAGAGAAAAATGAACATCCGCAGTTTACACAAATTAAAAAGCAAGGACTGAGCAACGACAGTGTTAGAGGACTACATAGTAGTGGCGGCCGCAGAGAAAGCCCTAGTAATGTGTTTGGATTTAGCACCATGGGAGGCCATAGTTTTGTTATGGATGACGGGACAGTTGCTCCTGTTAAAGATAGTAGTATTAGTCCTGATTCAGGTAGACAACCTGACCTTAATAAAATATTTAGAATGCGTAGTAAAGAAGGCGCAACATTATTGTTCAATGATACATGGGGTATTGTGTATCTAATTCAACAAAATGGCAATGCATGGATGCAGATGGACAAAGAAGGCAACATTGATGTGTTTAGTGAAAAAAGCATAAACTTTCATGCTAAAGAAGACATAAACATGTATGCAGGAAAAACGTTTAATATTGATGCTGATAATATACAGCTCAGGGCCAGAGGAGACGATGGCATGAATTTAGAAACCACTACAGGTGAATTTAACTTACACAGCAACAAAGATATTAAACTAACTACAGATCTTAATATGCATCTACGTGCCAAACCTCAAATGAGATTAACAGCAGACTTGATCGACATTAATGGCCCGCCAGCAAAAGTTGCAAGTAAGCCAGACGTTAATAATCTTACTAAGAACTTGTTGGTTGCAAAAAGTATTAACGGTGTTGTACCTGAACACGAACCGTGGGCAGGACATGCTGAAGATCCATACGAAGACAAAGTAGCAGTACAAGCTAATATTAACCTACAACGTAGCAGTGGCGCATTAAATGACTATCAGTTACCAAGCCCAATTAGTACAAACAAAGAAAAAACAGTTGACAACAAACCCGACGGTAATTTAGCAGATGGTAGCCAAGTAGGATCCAAGAACGGGATTATAAAATAATGTTAACAAAAGTAGGAAATATATATTCGACAACTTGGGAAATTTTTTCAATCAAGGATCAAACAGTTTATGATACTGATTTAGAGATTAGTGAAATATTGTCTAGTTCAAAGGTTAGAGATATAGCACTAGCTACTGGGTCTTATAGTGCAGTAGATGGCAAGGGATACGGATACAGTAACTTTTTAATAGGTGTTACTGAACAGCAAGCATTTGATGATTGGCTTCGTCAATGGAATAAGGTTGTTAAAGAAACCAAACAAAGTCTTATCAATTGGGGTATTGTTAAAATAACACAAAATAGATACGACGGCTTGATATTATTAAATTGGGCACAAGGTCAAATAAACACTGTACAGAGCAGTGAAGGAACCTACGATATTAGGGAAGCATATCTAAAAAATGATTGGGATACAGTTGCAAGTATGATCAACACCAGTATAGTAAAACGTATTCAATCAGTAAGAGCAGCTAGTGTTTTCAGGCTGGCTGATTATGGAAAACCTACTAATAGAAGACTAATGAGAACAAACGGAATACATCAAATGCGTCAACTCAACAAGATTGGCAATTTAGATGTTAATCAACTAAATCGTATTAGGTCTGCTTACTATGCAGAAGTCAAGGACTTTTTACCGTTTACTCCTGAAAGTTTAAAAAGAGACATCGTTAAAAAATGGAAAGATACACTAGTTCAAAGACAGTTTGTGTTTTCAGGTTCAAATGTATTTGAATTAGCAAGTCAGCCTAGCATATATCCTGTGGAAAAACTAATAGTACGTCTTAATGGACAGCTATTACAACAGTTTTTTGATTATACATTAGAAAATAAAGCATTACAAGTAAATAAGGTGATGACACAGGGCGATATCGTCGATACAACCATTAGAATATAAACTGAGTAGTTAATTTTGCTATAAATAGTAGTATGGCAACATATTACGGATACAGTACAATAGACAGAATTACAGGAAACAAGACCCTGACAGATATCGATCTGGCTAAACGGGACTTGATGAATCACTTCTACACCAGAAAAGGCGAGAGGGTTCAAAACCCTGAGTTTGGTAGTATTTTGCCTGACTTGGTTTTTGAACCACTAGACAGTGAAACAGAATTTCAAGCACTAGATGATGTGACTCGTATTGTTAATAGTGATCCTAGATGGATTGAAATCGAAACACTATTAACAAAACCAGAAGAACACACACTAAACATAAAAGTAAGACTTCAATACAATGACACAGGAACAGCCGAAGAGTTGTTTTTAACGTTTATAGGTGAGATAGAATAATGGCACAAGGCGCAAGACAGAGCAGTTTATTTGCTGCACAAGACTTCAGTGTTGTTTATGAAAGTTTTAGCGAAAGCAACTTTCAAGCGTATGATTACGAAACCATACGTAACAGCATGGTCGATTATATAACAAACAATTATCCAGAAAACTTCAATGACTGGATTACTTCAAGTGAATTTGTAAGTTTAATTGAACTTATGGCATTCCTAGGTCACAACTTAGCATTTAGAGCAGACCTTGCTAGTAGAGAAAATTATCTAAGTACAGCAGAACGTAGAGAAAGCGCCTTGCGTATTGCTGATTTTTTAGGTTACACTCCTACAAGAAATGTTGTTGCTAGTGGATACTTAAAAGTAGATAGTGTTACAACAACTGAAACCATTTATGATGTAGACGGTAATAATCTTTCTAATACAACTATATTGTTTGAAGATAGCACAGACCCTGATACATATCAAAACTTCTTAACTATTATGAACAGTGTATTTCAAAGTACAAGCCAATTTGGATCACCTTTTAGTAGTTTCATCGATAACGGTATCTCAAATGAGATTTACAGAACTCGCAGTATCACTAGTTTAAGTGATAAAACTTTTAGTAGTAAAGTGAACGGGTCAACTACAAGTTTTAATCTACACAGTGTTTCTTATGATAATACTACTGCATCTTTGACTGAAAAAGATCCCGATCCTTATGGAGCGATTGATATATTATACAAAAATGATAATAGTGGCTTTGGTTCCAGTAATACTGGATTTTTTGTAGGATTTAAACAAGGCACACTAGAATACCAAGACTTTGTGATCGACGAAGGATTGCCCAATATGGTGATTGATATCAACGAAAGCAATATCGCAAACGGAAACGTATGGGTACAAACAATTGACGAAATTGGACAAGTGCAGAGAAACTGGACTAGAGTAGATAAACTATTTGGACTTAATGCAATCTTTAATGCAAGCCAAAAAGGAATCAGAGATATCTACACTATTGCTAGTAGAGAAAACGATCAAATCAGTATTGTTTTTGCTGACGGCGACTTTGGAAATATTCCACGTGGCATTGTACGTGTTTGGTATCGTACAGGACTTAATTTAACATACAGCTTGAATCCAGATAGTTTTGGATCTACAGTAATGAACTTTAATTATATCGGCGTTGATGGTAACACTCATCAAGCTAAATTACGTTTGAGACTAAAACGCAATGTTAGCAACGCTAGTGCGAGAGAAAGTATTGCTAGTATTAAAGCAAACGCTAGTAGATTCTTTGCTACACAAGATAGAATGGTCACAGCAGATGATTACAGTATTTTTCCTGTAACAGTAAGTGAGAATATTCGCAAGATCAAAAGTGTAAACAGAGTACACAGTGGACACAGCAGGTTCCGTGATATCTACGATCCAACTGCAACATATAGCGATGCTATAAACTATTTAGATGATGGTTATTTGTACGAAGATAATGTAACTACTCGTAGTATTATTACTTCCAGCGGACTTAATGGTGAGCAGATATTTAACAAGTACTTGATGCCACAGTTAAGTAACCCAGAGCTTAAGAATTTTTATTACAATAGACACAACTACGAAGGCACATATACACCCGTCACAGAGTATTCAGATACCACAGCAGGTATAAAGTTTTACAATGCAGACGGTACTGATATTGATACGTTTAGATGGAATCAAGTAACAAAAGGTTCTAATACTTGTACAGGGTATATTACATATAATGCGTTTGTTCAAAGACTAGGGAAATCTGCTACAAACAGTTTACACAAAGCAGAAGTAAACGGGCTTGTTGAATTTATTACAGCTCCTTATAAACTAAACTATGTAGACACAATTACCGTTGTCAATGGCGGCACAGGATATACAAGTGCTCCGACTGTTACGATTAATGGAGCAGGTAGCGGAGCCACTGCGGTTGCTAATATACAGTTAGGTCAAGTTATTAGTATTACAGTAACAAATAGCGGAAGTGGTTATAACAGTGCCAGTAGTGTTACACTTAGCGGCGGCGGCGGAAGCGGCGCATTAGCTACAGTAGAAACAAATAGCGCCAGTACCCAATGGGCTAGAGTAAGTGCATTATACAAAGATGGATTAGGCAGAGATGATTCAACTGGCAAGCCGCAAGGTGTTGACCAAAGCGGCAGAGGTTCAGTGGTAATTAATACTATTGTTCCTAGTGGTGCAAGAATACACAGGATTGTTCCAAGTTGGACAGATGATCTCACTGACGGTACTAAAACATCGGTAGTTGATAAAATTAAAAATAAAAACAGTTTTGGATTACGTTACAATCCTAGTAGTCAAGAATGGATGATAATTCAAACTGCGGATTTACCCAGTAACAATGTAACATCTAATGCAGTTAACTTGTGGAGTAGACTGTACGAAGGAGATGCTACTAGTACAGGAAGAGACCAGAGTTGGGTTATCAGATTCAATTACAACGGAGATCACTGGGAGTTACTAACTCGTAAAGGACGCTATGTGTTCGGCAGTGACAAAACTATTAGATTTAACAATCTTAACTTTGGTGAAACGTTTAGTAGTGAGACTCTTAAACCGTTACACGACAGTGTCACAGTACTAGATATAAACACTGAAAGCAGTACTAGTAAACTACCTCTGGGCAAAAATTACAAATTGAATGCGTTTGGATACTACACTTACAGTGACGGGTACACAGACCCGCACAAGATAAAAGTAACACTAGCTGATCCGGACAATGACGGATATCCCAATGACCCAGAATCTTTCCAAAAGATTATTAAAACTGATACTATTAAACTGGGCACTAAGACAGAATATAATCACGATTACACAGTGTATGATCCAACAGGAACAGCATTAGTAAATGGTAGAGCAAAACTAAGAACACAGTATCGTAGAATTGCAGATATTAATCAAGTAATTGATCCAGCAACAACAAATATTATCGACACTTATGTACTTTTACAAAGTTATGATAGTGCTTATAGAAGTTGGGCATTGTATGATGGCAGAAGCCAAACTAAACCTGATACACCAACAGTCAATGAACTAAACACAATGTTTGGTAGTTTAGATAGTAAAAAGAGCATAAGCGACCAAGTAATTTATAGACCAGTAAAGTACAAAATACTGTTCGGAGATCTAGCTAGCAGTGAACTACAAGCTAGATTTAATATTACAAAAACTGCTAATAGCAGTATGAGCGACACAGAAATTAAAAGCCAAGTAATCACATTGATTCAACGTTACTTTAGTATTGATAACTGGGACTTTGGTGAAGAGTTTTACTTTACTGAAATGGCTGCATTTATTCATAATAGCATGATTGGTCAAATAAGTCAAATAACAATTAGTCCGGTAAGTGATCATATGAGTAATTCAGACTTGTTTGAGATAGATGCAGACAGCGACGAAATGTTCTTACCGGTTTTGAACTCAAGTAATATTGTTGTAAGTAATACTACAATTTCGAATCCAACAACAATAGCGAGTAATAGCGGAGTAAGCATCTCATGAATGAAAAAACGTCCAAGCCAGTTAAGGCACCGTTAATAACTAGACCAGGTGCTAGTGGTGAACATGTAGGTACCAGAAATATTGTAAATTTCTTACCAAACATTTTTCAATCAACTGTTAATAAACAATTTTTAGACGTTACACTAGAACAACTAATGAGTAGTGGTAGTTTGGTTGCTATCAATAACTATCTCGGTCAGAGATATAACAAACGTACAGCAACAGATAACTACATCATCGACAACAGAGACAGTGACAACTATCAGTTTGTTCCGGGTATTACAAACAGAGATGCACAGAACAACATCACACAAGCACTTTCATATGACGATTTAATCAATACACTCAAGTTCAATGAAGTAGATATTAACCAACAAAACAAACTGTTCAATGAACAAGGCTACACACTGGACATGCCCATTAACTATGATATGTTCATTAACTATCAAAAATACTTTTGGTTAGTGGATATACTGCCGCCGTGTAATATTATGCCTACTATGACTGATATGATTGATATTGATGATCTTGTCAAGGGGTTAGAATATACCACACCAACACTGAGTACAAACAATACATTGAGTCTAATGAACGGCATGCGTATTCGCTTTATGCCTACTACAGTTGATACAATGTTACAAGACACTGTGGGATTAACATTATTCACATTTAATCCTGCATATTCTAGCGCACCGGTTGTTAAAGTTTATCTCAATAATCAATTGCAAGATAATACACAGTACAGTAGAACAGGCAATAATATTACTTTTGCTACAGCTCCTGTATTGAATGACGAAATTGAAGTACATGTTTTCTGTGCATTTAGTAGTAGCGGAAACTATTCAGTTGGCGACATACACATCGTAGATGGAGTAGGCGACGAAGGTAAAATTAGACTTACAAAGCAATTCACAAGTGGACAAATAGAAGGTACGTACAGTACCAGAGATTGGGTAAACCACACTGTTTACAGTAGTCAAGAACCATCTGGGTTCGATGAAGACACATCTAGCTTTGACTTCAAACCCTATGATATTAGAGAGTGGAGAATGACCACCAGAGACTATGTGGTGGAAAAACGCTACAGTGCAGATCAAAGTGCATGGGCTAGAAGTAATCTATGGATACATGAAACGGCTGCACAATCAGTTATTGACTTTGAAAATTTAGATGGCGGCAAGTATCTAGCTGATAATTTCAGAGGCGTGAGGCCTATTATTGAATACAAAGATGGTATAGAAAAATATGCGTTTGGTAAAAAACATATTGTATACATCAATCATTTAATCGAAGCTGCTATTGATCCAGCAATTGACATTGTAGGACAAAGTATGTACAGTCATAACTCGGCTGGCATTACAACTCCGTGGACCAATATAGGTTTCTCCCAAGGACAAAAAGTCATAGTTGACAAAGGTGGCTACAAAACATATTATGAATGTATACAAAGTCATGGTCAAGGATACGATCCTACTTACTACGAAAACAAAATATACTGGAATCAGATAAATGATGAAAATTTAGAAGACGGTGACTATATTTTATTTTTGCGTACAACAAATGTAGCATATACAAATAAAATCTTCCGTGTAGACGGCGTTGGTACTAGTATAACACTAACTGAAAAGTTTGGAGATAGTAGTGTTCCATTAAACAAGTTTGACAAAGTCACTGTACTGTCTGGATACAACACTTCCGACTGGGACGATGGCGAAACTAGTAAACCTTACAGCGGTAGTGAATGGTATTGGAATAACGTAGGGTGGGTATACGGACAGCAAAAAATGCACCGTAGTGCAGGATTGCGTGTTAGACTTTATGATGCTGAACTTACACTATTGGATGATGATGTGAAATATCCCGACAGTGATTTTGCCGGAGATTATATTTTCAACTACGGAAGCAATAGCAGTAGTAAGTTCGACGATGCATTAGGATTTAATCCACGCTACGTTGACTACGGAAATACACCAGGATTAAGTTTTGATTTTGGACTTGGCGGACAGCGTTACAACTACACACTGTTTAGTACAGACACAAACAGTAGTAAAACTATAAACATACCTGGATTTTATTATTACAAAAATATTAATACAGACAGATTTTCTAATGGCTGGAGTGCAGTCAGGGGCGGTCAGCCTGTACGCAGACATATTCAGCACACAATCACAGACGTAACCAAGACTATTAACTTTAATCTTGGCACAGATGACTACAAAAAAGATACAAAATTTACTTTTAATTTACGCAACAATTTGTTAACAGTGGACAGTGAAAATACACATCGTATTAATCAGATCGCAGGAACACTGCCCACACTGTACATGAGTCGTAATAATACATATGACATCGAAACATATTTTGATAAACTCAAGTTGAGATTCTTCAAGTTTGATGGCACTGCATTTGGCTCAGAGTTTGCACAAAGTACAGGAACAGTTGATACATTTCAACTGACAGTTGGTTCACCCGCATACAGTGCATTGAAATATTATCATACAGACTTTCCGGATCGTGAAGGTGTAATTTATTTTGATGATAACATATCACAAAATAATATCCAGGTACTTCGTAACGGAGTAGACTATACTGCATACACATTAAACAACAATCTTCTAAGTTTGACAAATAACTTGATTGCTGATGATGTGTATGATATTACCTGGTACAGTGATAGTAAACTTACAAATGCTGACGGCGAGTTTTTGCCCAGCGATAATCACACATACAATCCACAAAATAAACGACTAAGCGAAAGTAGCTTTGGCGATCTTATAGCTCATATGAGAGATCAGATGGAAAATATTCCAACATTCGCTGGCAGCTACTTTGGATTAAACAACTACGACACTATTTCACATACACACCAATTTGGCGGTACTATTAGACAACAAGCGTTTAGTACAGAGTTGCTGGGACAAACAAATGCTGATGTTGAAACAGATTCTTACAGCGCATTAAAATATAGTGCTGGCAGTTATAGAAGATTCAAAAATCACTTTATCAACAAAGTAAAACTATTAAACAAAACAACAGATATCAATATCCCAGTGTATGAATTAGTGGACAAAGCACTAAGCGAAATAAACTTAGGTAAGAATACACACAGCGGCTTTGCCAATAGTAATATGGCAATGTACAGAGATTATGAAAGTTTAGACTATCTCTTTACTAACACTATGTCAAAAACATTTGATTTGCCAGTTGGTATGAATACATATGATGATGCTAATAATCATATACAAGCCTGGTTACTTGAAGATGATGGTGCAGGTACAAGTGTGTGGGTTCCGCTTGTTAGAGATAGCGACTATACCGTAAGCCAAACACAGATCACCATAACAAAAACTGTTATAATTCCTAGCAGTGGGCAAGCAACTGTGCATGTACGTTGGTATCCGCAAAATGCAGTTAGCTTTATTCCTAGTAGTGCAGTTAAATTAGGCTTGGTAAGACCTTATCAACCTGAATTAAGAACAGATTACAGTCTTGCTAGTACAGGTACAGCATCAGACAGTGTGCTAATCGGACACGACGGCAGTGTGCATGCAAGAACAGGAACAGAATTATACGACAGAAATAAAGCAGGATTTGATCCTGTAGACGCATGTCTATGGGATTTAGAACTTAGAATTTACAACAACCTAATAAGTGGGCACACAAGTATTCAACCATACCGTAGTGTTATGCCAACTCCTAGTAGACGTTCGCCAAACACACTGGAAGACATGACAACAGCATTACTTCCAGAGTTCAATAAATGGAAAGTTCGCAACAACATAACTGAATTCAATAGCTCCACATATTACGATGTAGCAGATGCATTCACCTACAACTACAAAGATGTTGGTGCGGGTATAGGCGGCTGGAGAGGAATATACACTTATTACTTTGGTACAGACAGACCACATACACATCCTTGGGAAATGTTGGGACACAACACCAAGCCAAGTTGGTGGGATGCCAATTATAGTTGGACAGTGCCTGCCGAACGTGCGGCTTTGATAACTGCACTATCAGAAGGACACTACAACGATCCTGGTGCAATTATTCCAAAATATCTCAGAGATTTAGCTATTACCAAAGACATATACAACTTTGACGATGGCGGCAACAACATACTAGTTACTACAGCAGGTGTACTGAATGACCCAGTTACAGCAGACGTAGTAGCATCACCAACAACTGCACAAGCGAGCCAAGATTTTGAGTTCGGAGATTGGGGTCCAGTAGAAGCAGAATGGCGCACAAGCAGCGAATATAAAATTACATTATTTGTTGCTCTAATGCGTACTAGACCATTGTGGACTATCAATACATTTTTCACCAGTAACAAACGTGCTTTGCTCGGCGAAGTAGGCTACGACGATACCCAATGGGTTTATACCAACAGTAATGATATCGGAGATCACACTGTTCCGAGACTGAGTGGTATAAAATACAGCAATAGTATTATTGAGAGTGTAAGAGTAATCGACGGTGGTAGCGGATATACCAGCGCACCAGATCTAGTTATCTACGATAACTTTGGTAGTGGTGCAAAATTACAAGCACACATCAGTGGAGGTATTGTTACAAATGTAACAGTAACAGATCCTGGTAAAGAGTATTATAATAAACCAACAATACTACCTAGCCTAGGTACTGCTAAGTTTGAAGCAATACTATCCAAAGATGCTAACAAATATTTTGTTGGTATGAGTAATGCGATAATTGAATTCGCATTGTATAATGGATCGACCATAGACAACTTGGTACAGCGTTTTGAAAGATTAGATTATAATCCGATTGTAAAAACAGGCGGTTTTGTAAATGCTAACAATCAAAGATTTATATTAGAAAGTAGTCAAGATAAAGGTAGTACTGTTATACCTGAAGAAAACTATAGTGCTGTATTATACACTAGTAAACCAAATCAAGAACTGTTTATAGGTGCAGTAACTATTAGTAAAACAAACGGCCGTTATATGTTGGACGGGTTTGATAACAGTAATCAGTATTTCAAATACAATAAGCCTCGCAAAAACGGAGCATATGTTAACGTGAGTGAAGAAGTTCCGGTTGCAAGATACAAAGAGTATGAAGATGAAGTTACACTATTAAGTTATAAAACTATAGTAGATACAATACAAGATGTTTATGACTTTATACATGGCTATAATCATTATTTGCAAAAACAAGGCTGGATAGTAGATTGGAGACCTGTAGCAAGTCAATTTGTATTCTGGGCCAACACATCAGAGACAACACCTTTAACTATTATGCCTAGCACAGATAAATTAGAAATATCGGATGGTGATCGAGGATACTTTGATAGTTTGAACAATAAGTTCGATGGTGTTTATAATATTGTTGGTGCAAATGGAAAACAAATTACAACTAATCGTATTTTGATTAACAGAGAACTTATGAACACAGATGATGCTCGTACAGTTATACAAGTCAAAGATATTAACGATGATATATACGGATTAAGACTTTACAAAGTAGAAGTTGAACATGCTATTGTTTTTGATAATAGCACAAACTTCGACGACATAATATACAGACCTGCGCTAGGGCAGTTACACAAACGTTTGACATGGAAAGGATCTAGAACAGATCAGTGGAATGGTAAATTTTATGCTCCAGGATATGTCATTGACAATGATAATATTGTACAAAACTTTGATACAACAGCCAGAGAATTAGATCAGTACTATGGTACTTCAAATACACTGAGCAATAAACAAATAGTTGATGTTGCACGTTTCAATGCAGGTTATAATAAACCCCAATGGGCAGAAGAACTTAAACTGGATGATGATACAGCATTTCAATTTGTTAAAGGTACTAGAAAATACAGAGGTACACGTTTTGCATTAGATGCATTCATGCGCAATGTAAATTTATTTGGAGCAGAATCGAGTGCTACACTGTATGAACAATGGGCAGTTAGAACAGCTGACTACGGTGACATAAGAAGTAGAGACACACTAGAATTTGAACTAACAAGTGACTTACTCACAGGTAGTCCACAGCCTATTAGATTCTTTGACAAAGAAATAACAGATGTACTTACAGATGTTACAGTTGATGTTGATGCAAATAGTGATTTACTAGTAACAGGAAATACCAAAGATCCGTTTCCTGTTAGAGATGCAAAGACATATACAAGAGACAATCAATTGATCAGTGAAGACATTGACTTTGTTAGCGACTTTGTTACCGCAGGGTTACCTCTTACAAGTGAAACCGATTATAGAGTCATTAACAAAAATGATTTTGTCGAGTTTCCTGAGGTTACTAGACCAGCATATAAATTTGATGGAAAGTGGACAGAACTAGAGCCGTGGAACAACCGCAAGAACTACAAATATAATGATCAAGTTATGCATGAAGGTCGCAGCTGGGCAATGCTAGATGCGGACGGGTATAGTGGATTGAATAGACCAAACGATCCGATTCGGGTTACTGGTACTATTTCATTACCAACGGTTCCGAGTTCTGGACAAACACTAACCATTGATAACAACACAATTACACTAAACAAAAGCGCAAATGCAACTAATTTAAACGTAATTAATGTTGTCGGAACACAAGATATTAGAACTACAGATTCTGTGGTTCACGGTAGTACATTAATACTAGGCGAGACCGCAAACAATTCACAAACTATTAATTTTAGTAATGTAGTCACTATAGTTTCTTATACTGATATTGATAAAATTGGATCAGTAACTAATCCAACTATCAGTGGCGGAAACACACAAAGTCTAGTTATTGAAGGATCAACTATTAACTTCAATGATACAGTGTCAAGCACACAAAATATTACAGCTCAAGCAGCATTAGAAAACGGCTTTAACACCAGCTGGACACAAAACACATCTAGTATTGCAAGTACAGCAACATCTAGAATCAATACATTGGAAGATCTGAGAATCGCATACTTGGGAATTCAGACTCAAACAGATTGGCAAAACTTTTTAAATAGTTACCATGCAACCAGCAATGCTGGACTACAAGTAGATGTACTATTAACGTTACATGCAACAACTCCATCATTTATTGCACAACTAGAGAGTTTTATTGCAAGTGATGTAACAATAATAAACAACATACTAGGAACAGCATTTGTTGCGGCAAATGTAATTGCAGGCACAAGTGTTATTACTCCGGCGCAAATTGCAAGTGCGCAATCTTCGTTGCAGGCAGGTGCGCATATAACAGCTTTCAGAACTTGGTTACAAACAAATCCAGGCATTCCGTTAACACCAAGTACAGTAGTTACAACCACCAGTGGCACTTCGTTCCAAACATATACACTAACGGATATTGTTAATAAGATCAACGGATCGGGTATTGCAAATGTAACAGCAAGTAATGACGCTAACAGATTAAAAATTACTAAAACTACAATTACACCACTTGTGCAATTTCAATTGAGTATTGGTTCGGGAACTAGTAATAGTGACGTAGGCTTTAACGCTAGTGCTGAAACTATACTTGCAACTAGTGTGAGTACAACAACTACACCAAATCTAACAATAACACAAGTTGTGAATCAAATTAATAATTCTGGGATTACAGGTATTACTGCACAGGTTAATGCAACGAACACAAACCTAGTACAACTCAACAGTAATAATAGCCAATTGTTCATCGGAACAGGAACCAGTAATAGTGTATTAGGAGTGACAACTGGTATTACACTTGCTGGCTCTAGTGTAACAACAATACCTATTGTAACAAGTATTACTGACATTGTACAGTTAATAAACAATGCAGGCATCGATGGCGTTACAGCAAGCAACAGTAATAATAAATTGCAGTTAACCAGTACAAACAGTACATTGATTATTGGAACTGGTACAGCGAATAGTACAGTTGGATTAATAGCGCAGACGTACAGTGCAACACAATCAACAATTAGTAATGTGTTTGATGCACTAGTAGATGCCAACGGTAATCCTAGCTTTATTAAAATGGAAAACGATCCAAACATCTTTAGTATTTGGGTTGCAGACAACAGCGAGCAAGGAAACTTTAATCAAGGTTATGCAGTATACCAGACTATGGATTTTGGAATGTATATTACCAAAGCATGTGCTGGTATAGAAGCAGGTGATGATGCACAAATTATTATTAGTAGACAAGTAGGCGAAACACAAGCACACAACCTACAAGTTGGCGAGTATGTATTAATCAGAGGTAGTACAACAGTGCCAAATATTGATGGGATACATCAAGTTACCAGTATCGACGCAAACAATCCAAGAAAGTTTTTCATTGATGAGTTTATCGAACAAGAGGGCGGAATAGGAAACATTTATCCGCTACGTAATGTTAGGTTCCCTGACTATCAGTCGTTACAAAATGCAGCAACAGCTTCATTGAACGGTGTATATGTATACAACTTTGCAGGATATAGACAAAACAATCAACAAACTCCTATACATGCTTTCGTTGACAACGATGGAACAGGTACACCGGGTGTGTACAGATGGACCGGCACATGGGACGATACCAATGGTCACATAGGCGGCAGTTGGCAGTTACTACGCAGTGGAGTTAAGCAGGCTAAAAATAGATTAATCGAAAATGTAAAAGTTTATGATGCTAAACGTAAAAGCACTATTACACAACTAGAAACTTGGGATCCAGCAAAAGGTATACTGCTAGGATTTATAAAAGACGAAATCGATTACATATTAACAGCAGACATTGCTGCATACAACTACAATACATTTGATGGCGAACTAGCAACTACAAAATCATGGGGTGCGAGTTATACAGGAAAACGCTGGTGGAACTTAAACACTAGTATTTGGTTAGACTACGAACAAGGTAGTGTAGATTATCAACAAAACAACTGGGGTCGACTATTTGATGGCGCTAGTATTGATGTTTATGAATGGACTCGTAGTCCTGTACTTCCTGAGAATTGGGAACAGGCAGTTGATCAAAAAACAAAAGTTGACGGACAGCCTGCTAGTGGATCGGCGTATTATGAATTAATCAACGGTGAGCCATTCTACAGCTGGAGCGAAGAAACATATTTCAACAAGAAAACAAATCGTAACGAAACTTATTACTACTTTTGGGTTAAAGATAAAACTAACTTTACAGGACAGCGTGTGTATAATACAAAACAGTTGAGCGTTGTAATACAAGACCCAGAATCATTTGATGTAAGTTGGGCAGCGGCTAGCGGCAGCGATTTATTGTTCTTGGGCAATGTTAGTAGATATATTACAAATCACAGTGTTGTACAAGTCAATAAGATATATGAAAGTAATGCTACTGCGTTGCAAGAATGGACGTTACTGGCTGAAAATGATGAAAGTGTTATTCCTGAATACTTGCACATAAAAATGCGTGACAGTCTAGCAGGATTTAACAATTATAAAAAGCGTTTTGAATACACAGTCTGGAATAGTGCAACCATTTATAGCAGAGATAATGTAGTACAACAAGGCAGCGATTTTTATATTAGCATTGCTAATAATAATATTAACGTAACTCCAAGTACAGATACTGCAATGACTAATTGGAATAAAATTTACGATTATGACTTACCAGCAGAGACACAACAAAATGATATCGATGTATGGAGAGGGCAAGAACTTCCAGATTATAATCTGCATGAGTATAATAGATATGGTCATTTGACTAGACCAAGACAAAGTTTGTTTAGACACTCTAACAACAGTCTAGTAGAAGCAAGACAAAACTGGGTTAAAGCACTCAATGATATACTTGCAGATATCAATGTTATAAACGAAGTTATTAATTGGGATAGTGTGTTTAACAATACTTTCGTAAAAGGTAATGTAACTTATAGTATAACTCCTTACTGGAACTGGGTAGATTGGAGTAGTGAAGATTATGTACCTGGCACTGTAGCAGATAAAACTGTTAATACAGTTGTTGACTTGCTGGAATTAGTTAGTGAGCAAGACGGCACTTATGTATATGTCAGAGAAGTAACACATGCAGACGGCATCAACAGACCAGAATTGTACTATTGGAAAGACGGAACTAGTAAACTAGTTTGGAAAAGTAAAAGTACAATCGAAGTTAGCGAAGAGATGTGGAATCAAAGTAAATTTGGCCATGGCTTTGATAGCAGTGGATTTAGCATTATGCCATTCGACAGCGATAGTAGTAGTGTTATCGGCGAGTTATTTGACTTGCTTAGAAATAAAGTATTCATTGGACAACGCACTGCATTGTATAATAAACTATGGTTTAGTTGTTTACATCAAGCAGTTACGCAAAACACAACAGACGACTTTGCATTTAAAACAACATATGTGAAGTTAAAAGTTGAGCACCCGTTACTGTTGGATAGAGCAAACTATGAAAAATATAACATTGATGCAGTAGAAAGTTTCTTTGAAGATATTAAGCCATTCCATACAAAATTACACACAAGTGTTAGGCAAGCTACACACATAGAATCAAATAATATTGAAGTAGAAGAAACAGATCGCAGAAGTGTTATCACAATGAAGTATGAAGATCATAGCACAAGAACTTGGGCTGGCGACACTATACTACAAGGTGGCACATTTACTGCCGGTCCTGATAATGTGGATGCAATAACATTTACAACTGTTGACAACACTATAGAATATGTATATAATGGAAACAACTTTGTACAGCCTGTACAAGAAGGATGGGGCAATGAACTTGTGCCTCAGGATTATACGGAGAATGTTAGCATATTAGTACAGACAAATGCTAGTGGATCAACTGAGACTAGTGATACACGTTCGTTCCGTGTAGACATGTATATGCCTCAGAATATTCAAGAAAGCACAGTTATAGTAGACGCAACTAAAACATTCTTAGCTGCGGGTTGTGACGTTACTGACACCGAACTTGATTTAAACCAAGTTTTCGCAAGTATGCCACTACACGGAGTTGTTTGGATAGGAACTGAAAGAATAGAGTACGGTGCTTACGATGGCAGCACCTTACGATATTGTACAAGAGGCACAAGAGGCACAACAGCACAAGCACATGCGGTAAATGCTGTAGTTAATTACGAACCAACAATACCAACACTGGATAATTTTGCACATTACGGTGATAATTTAAGAATGGCTTACAATGATAGTGGTGTGAGTCTAAGTTCTGCAGGAATTACGCCTGAACATGCGTTCATTAGAAATATGGGTGCAGGAACGATATAAATACTATAAATTGGAAAAGAGCTATGAGTTTAGATAAAATTGAAACACCACTGATAGGCGTCGAAGGACATATTAAAATATGGGATCCCGAGTCAGGTGAAATACTGGTTAAAAGACGTAATGCGGTGAATTTTGAGAATATGAGTATTGCAGTAGCTAACCTATTAGCTAACACTGCTGGTTCAACAAGCACATATGAAATTAGTACTATGCGTTTTGGAAACGGCGGTACTAGTATAGATGGACTAGGTGCAGTTACATACAAAGCCACAAATACAAACAGTGCTAGTGGCGCACTATATAATCAAACACATAGTCAAACAGTTGACGATGATATTACAGGTAGTGTCGATAATCAAGTTACGGCAAATCATACTAGTCCAAATAGTTATAGTGATGTTATTACTACATGTACATTAGATTATAATATACCAGCAGGACAAGATTTAACAGATACAGGTACAGACATGAATGGTACATATGTATTTGATGAACTAGCTCTTTATACAGCCAACAACGATTTGTTGACTCATGTAGTTTTTCACCCAGTACAAAAAAGTGCTAACAGAAAAATACAAGTTATATACACACTAAGGATAAGAAGTTCGTTTGCGGACTTATAATAGGAAAATAAGATGCCATATACAATAGATTATACAGATCCAGGAAAATCTCCAATAGTAGTAAACGACGGTGTTGTTGACACCAGTACAAGCATTAATTTGATTGGTAAGAACTACAGTAGATTCGGCGAGATCCTAAATGAGAACATGCTACAATTGTTAGAAAATTTTGCTAACGCTACAGCACCTAGTAACCCAACTGAAGGACAACTTTGGTATGATACAACCGACAGTCAACTAATGCTGTATGATGGTCAATGGTATCCAATTGGCGCTCCAGCTGGCGGAACTCGGATTGAGTACAGACAACGACTAGACACACTAGGAGTATATCACTGGACTATCGAAACTTTAGTAGATAATAATATTGTTAGTATCATAGTAGATGACACCACAGCGTGGACACCTGCTGCAACAGAATATTTAGAAGACGGCGTTACTGCACTAAGCACACAGTTTAATGTTATTCAAGCTGGCATCAATATGAATAGCACAACAAACTATAAGTTTAGAGGCATTGCTACTAGTGCAGAATATGCTGACCTTGCAGAACGTTATGCAGCAGACGAGGAATACACAGCCGGTACAGTAGTTAAACTAGGCGGTTCACATGAAATTACACAAACACTAGATCAAGGCGATATTGATGTCTTTGGTATTATTAGTACAGCGCCTGGTTTTGAAATGAATAGTGCTGCAGGCACAGATGCTACACATCCGTTTGTAGCACTAGCAGGGCGAGTGCCATGTAAAGTTATAGGAACTATCAACAAAGGCGATAGACTTGTAACTAGCGTATATCCTGGCACAGCTAGACGAGCAGACCCTGCTGAATTTGATGACTATAGAAAGATCATTGGCAGAGCTCTCGAAACAAAAGATACCGAAGAAGCAGGTAGTATAGAAGTAGTAGTAGGAGCGAAGTAAATGCCGCAAACCGTTGGCCAATTAGCAGAAGCCACGCATTACAATAGCGTAGCCCAAGACGTTAACAAAGTTTTTGGCGATAACTATACCACTGCGGCTGTAACTGACTCTAATAGAAAATTAACCCATAAATTTGGATGGGGTGCAGTAAATGTAACTGATTCATTATCACCCGGCACAATTATTAATGCCGACAGACTACAAAAATTAGTTGAAAGAACAAATGTTAGCATCAATCATATAAATGTTACAGACAGTGTATTGGTGTTCTCTATCCCAACAAACAGAACAGATGTAACAGCTAATACACCGATACGTGCAGAAGACCTCAACAAAGTAGAAGATAAGTTTACGAATACAATACTAGTAAACAACAATCACGCCACAGTTGATCCAACAAATGCAAGTGCATTACCTGCTACTGCACTCAGTGGCGGTCCTTACACAAGAAATACTATTTGGAATAATAAATTAATTGGTGAACACAAGTGGAGCTGGAATAGTTATAATGATGCACGTTACTTCTTTAACAGTGGCGGACAAACAAGACTATCGTTAGAAATGACAAACGGCTGTACAGCTGGATACTATAACTGGAGCGATGTGATTAACGAAATGGGCGTACTTAACTTTACATGGGATAGTATGGTACAGAGTAATGCAACCACAGTTGGCACCAGTGAAGGTAAAGGGTTTTATGATCTGACAGAGTATTTTGGTGACGGCAGTGATGCAGGTGCTGCGGATGAAGGGTTATTGTTCACATCAAGCGGTGTTACACTGAGTAGAGTAATCGGAGGCGGGGCTTATGGAAGTGCATACGGATATATCACTGGTCCAGGATTATATAGCGCATGGGCAGAACCAGCAGTAATTGATTCTAATTGTAGTCCATACAGCGTTTATGCAACGGCATACAGTGCATATAGTTCTTATCAACAGTTAAAATTTAAAATCTATGGCAAATATAGTAACAACGGTGCAGATGTACACTTGAAGTTCATTTTGGATGATACACAACATGCAAACGTGATAGACGGAAATATCTCTGTGTCGTTAAGCTATCTAATGCCGGATACAATCACACAAGGCTCAGCAGTATTTGATGTGAATCCAGACCCTACAGTTGCAATCGTAAATAATTTAACTAGCGGCGACGATTTTTAACGGTTGACAAACCATACATAAATAAGTTATAGTAGTATATAATTATAGGAGAAACTCAATATGGATGAGAGACTCGAACGTGCCTTAGAGTTTGCAAACTATCGTATTACCCTAGGTAACCAAAAGAGAACAATTAGACAACGTATGGCAGTACTTAGTACTGTACACTATAAAAGTGGTGTATTCGTTGCCGATCCAACAACAATTGCATTTGCAAAAACACTAATAGATAGTGGAAAAGAAAATAGCATTATTATTGATACAAAAGACAATCCAGTTGACATTCAAGACTTGAATGATTTTATCGAAGTGCTGTTGGGTGCATACACAGAAGCAACCAATGAATATAAAGTACAGTTAGATAAAATTAAAAAATCTAGGAATATCAAGAGCTTAATGGATTGGTAATGACAAGCACACCAAAAAAGGGCAACGGCGTATGCATGTTTGCTTACAATAATGAACAGTTAGACTATGTAAAATTTGCATATATCTGTGCTAGGTTTGTAAAGCGTAATATGAAAAACAATGAAACTTGTCTCATTACCAATGAAGGCAGTTATGATTGGCTAATACAAAGCACGGGCCAAGATTGTATAGATGATGCATTTGACTACGTTGTGTTTGATAATCCAGAATCTGGTAAACGCAATATTCGAGTACACCACGATAGTCCCTGGACAGAATTCAATGCACCATTTACAAATACAAACAAACACCAAGTTTTTGATCATACTCCGTTTGAACGCACACTACTAATAGATACAGATTTTATTATAGCCAATAATTTTTACGATTATCTATTTGACACTGATGTTGATATAGGTATGCACAGGTATGCACAATATATTGGCGGCGAACCTCCTTACATGAACGAAGTTACACTTAATCCGAGCGGTGTTAATCACTGGTGGAGTACAGTAGTATATTTTGATCAAAGTCCTGTTAGCAAAATGTTCTTTGATATGTGGGACCATGTAAGACAAAACTACGAATATTATAGCTTGTTGTATCAATTTCCTCCTCATCTATTCAGAACTGACTATTGTGTTAGTATTGCATCTCACTTGATGAATGGAATGAACAATGATGATTTTGTACATGACTTTCTTGGAACTCCTTTGGTTAATATGGATCAAAAAGACGATATTGTAAAATTCAATGACTTGGAAAATATTGTATTCCTCAAGCACAATAGATCAGAACCTTGGAAAAACATATTGTTGAAACACACTAACGAAAACATGCACCTCATGAACAAACGTGCGTTTGATAGACAAATTCCGTTTCTTAAAGAGCAGTTTCAGGGAGTAGAAAGTTGAGCAAAGGCTTTATTACAATAGGTATTGATACCGACAAAGATAGAATTAGATATTGCTATGGACTAGCAGTAAGTATAAAGATCAGTGATAACAATGCACAGGTATGCTTGGTTGTTGACAAAAACAAAGCAGACGAAGTGCCGCAGGAATACTTACATGCTTTTGACTATATTGTTGAGTTACCATTTGGTAACACTGCATACAAAGACGGCTTCCATGGCATGAATTTATGGCAACTTTATCATTGTACACCATTTGACGAAACTATCTATATAGACGGTGATACTTTACTTCACAATATTGAACTAGAAGATCTGTGGGAACAGCTAAGTCTGAATAATATGTCAGTACCTTACACTGCTAGCACATATCGAAATCTTCCAACCACCGGAGCAGAGTTTGAGTTTGAAGATACCTATGAACTTCCCAAGTTGTATTACAATATTATGTATTGGAAGCAAGAGACTCAAGAAGCCATTGAATGGTTTAAAATGGCAGATCCTATAATGCAAAACTGGAGAGCAGTATACAGTCAATTTTTTCAAGACAAAAAGCCTGATACATTTGACAAAAACATTCTATGTAATATAACTACTCATTGTGTTGATATCGAAGATCAGATTAAAATAAAAATGACTAATCACTATAACCTTAAAATGAAAAGTGCTGGCATATGGGGAGAAGACTCTCCCGATAATTGGACTGAGGCATTGAACTATTGGGTTAGTGACAAAGGAAAAATACAAATTGAGAATAGTATAATTAGTAGTGGAATTATTCATTACTCGGACGAGAATTTTTTAACGGATCACTGTTTAGATGTCTTTACAACCAACCTTACTGAAAACCAAATCCGCATCTAATACTCCCACTAAGTGGTGTGTTTACTTTGATGAAGAGAACGGCGATGTTATTACAGTAACAAATAAGCCCAAGGACACAATACAGTATCCATTTCTGCGAAGTATAAGTGAAGATGCTAAACGTATTCTTATGGGAGAAATTGACCCTAAGAAATTTGCAGTGGTTGAACTTACAGATGGTTATCAGTTAATTGAACGTAATGATGTTATACGTATTAAGCAAGCAGAAAACTTCCTTACAAATATTCCTGTGACAAAAAACAATAGTGATATTAATATTGTATTCTATGTCAACAGTTGGAAGATGGAAGTTAATTTTAACCAAGAAACACTATATAAAATGACTGGTCGCCGACAGTATAGAGGTGTCAGCATTAATCCAGAAACTAACGGAGTATACGATAAAATAGTTCTATATCTTATCAAAGAAAATGATCCTAACTTTTTTATTGACACTATCGAAATAGATCCAGTACAGTTGCTAACAGAAGGATTTCTCATGTATGATATGAGTAGTCTGAGAAACATATGTGGGTTGGGAGAAATTAATGTACTTACAAAAAAGATCTTCAAAGACTATGGTATCAAGCGCAAAGGTTATTTTGTAAATGCAGACTTCTCTAGTAGGCATGATAAAAAACGTAATGAAATTCGGTTACCGCCCAAACAAGATTTAGTTAACACAACATTTACTATTGTTAAAAGAGACGATAGTTATTGGCTTCGTAGTAACTTTTCTAACCCACATGAAAGTCAGATATATACTGATGTAAATCTATATGTGATTGACAAAAACAACCCCAACAGGCTTATTGAGCCTTTCACTATACCAGTTAACGAAATTGGTTACAACAAAGAATTTTATTTGAGTACATCAGAGCATTTAGAAAAATGTAGTTTTATTGCCAAAGATGACTTTAAAAACATATCGTTTGATATACAAACAGAGGAGTTATTATAATGCCAAATTTGGTGCCGATCAATGAATTTGACATTGTTTTCATTAGTTACGATGAACCTAATGCAGAACAAAATTATCAAGACCTATTGGAAAAATGTCCATGGGCTAAACGCAGTCATGGTGTTTGGGGCAGTGATGCCGCACATAAAGCAGCGGCAGCACTAAGTGATACAGACCGATTTATTACAATAGATGCTGATAACATTGTTAGAGAAGACTTCTTTAATATTGAAATAGATATGGATAAAATTCATGGCGCAGATGTTATTAGTTGGGCAGGAAAAAATGCAGTAAACGGACTAGTATACGGCAACGGCGGTATTAAGTGTTGGCCAAAAGATGTAGTAAACAAAATGCGTACACATGAAGCTGCACCTGAGAGTGACAAAAGAGCGCAAGTAGATTTTTGTTGGAATATTCATTATGTGCAAATGAACAATGTATTTTGTGATGTTGCAAACAACGGATCTCCGCTACAGGCATGGAGAGCAGGCTTCCGTGAGGGAGTTAAGATGGGATTAGAAAACGGTGACGTTGTTGATCCTAAAATGATCAAAAAAATACATCATCAAAACTACAAGAGATTGTTGGTATGGATGAGTGTGGGCGAAGATGTTACCAATGGCTTGTGGGCAATTTACGGTGCACGTCTTGGCGCTCACATGACAAATATTGAGCGTAAAAGTTGGGACTGGCGTAATGTTAGAGACTTTGATTGGCTCAGTAATTATTTTAAAACTGAATTATTTCCAGAGTTTGAAGATGGCACTGAAATGTGTATAAACACCGGAATGACATGGGATTATAACAAACTTAAAGCGAAAACTGTTGAACTTGGTAAAGAGATTCGCGGTGAACTAGATTTAGAGATCAGCGACATGGACAAAGTTGCTAGCAGATTCTTTAAGAAAGTATACCATAATCCAAGTAGATTAGGTGCAATGGTTAAAGAAGATCAGGTGGAAGATACAATTGGCTAATTGGGATGAAATGTATGGGGAAACATTCTGTGTTTACCCTTGGTTAAGTATGATGGTCAATACTAGTGGTAGCATTGACTTTTGCTGTATTGCAAAACCCAGTGTGCTCAGGGGCGACGACGGTAAAATACTAGACATCAGTAGTACAACACTCAAAGAAGCGTGGAACGGCAAAGACATGCGTGACATACGTATGGCTATGATGCAGGGCGAGCGTGTTGAAAGTTGTAAACACTGTTACCTACAAGAAGAAGTAGGTAAAAAAAGTTTTAGACAAATGCACAACGACGAATGGGAGCGCCGTATTGGCGAACAAGCTATTCACGACCGCATTGAAGCAAGTTATGAAAATGACTTTGCACTAGAAGAGCATGATCCGCTTTACTTGGATCTACGTTTGGGTAACTTGTGTAATCTTAGTTGTAGAATGTGCAACAGTTTTAACAGTAGTACTATTGCAAAAGAAGATGAAAAGCTAACAGATGTAGAAGAAGACTATACACGTATTCAAGAAAAAACATATGGTAAACGACCAGACTGGATTAACAGTACAGAATACAGAGAGAAGTTTGATGCTGATCAGTTCTGGGGAGACATCTATGATTGGTTACCAGGATTGAGAAAAGTTTACATGACAGGCGGCGAGCCTACTATGATTAAAAACAACATGGAGTTTTTAAACATGGCAGCAGACAACGGTCACAGTGAACATATCAATGTTTTTATGAACACCAACTGTACAAATGCAAACAAAAAGTTTATTGATAGTATTAGTAAGTTTGAAAGTGTTGATCTTAATGCCAGCTTAGACGGTGTGGGCGTTGTTAATGAGTTTATACGTGGTACTAAGAGTTGGGATATTATCCTTAGAAATTATCGCAGTTTACTTGACTTACCAAATGTAAACAGCAATATCACACCTGTACTGCAAATATACAATCTAAATAGAATACATGAAATACTGTACCTAGCAAATGATCTTACAAATGAGTACTACAGCGACAGTGACTGGAAACACATTGGTGTTGACGTACTGATAAACACGCATCCTCATTACTTGGATGTTCGTAACTTGCCAATCGAAATGCGTGAAGCGGCAAAAAATAGGTTGATTGAATTCAAAGAACAGTGTAATATACTGTATGAGAAGAGTTGGTTGATAAAGAACAGTGTAGATGGTATTGTAGGATATCTAGAACAAGAGCAATTAGATAACTGGCATGAGAATTTAACAGACTTTGTTCAAATGACAGAAACATGGGATAGACAACGGAACACAAACTTCAGCGTAGTGGACGATGAGCTATATCAAAACATAAGGAAGCTATTGTAATGGCGCAAGACTTTTTAGAAGACCACGGCAAAAAGTTTTGTATTTTGCCGTGGATACACATGGCAACATATACAAACGGTAAAAGTTTGTTGTGTTGTTTAGCACAGCCTACCGACGATGACAGACTTAACTTAAACAACGCTACTATTGACGCAGTTTGGAACAGTTACTATTTCAAAGATGCTAGAAAAGATATGATAGCAGGTAAAGCATTGCCTGCTTGTAAGCATTGCTGGAAAGAAGAAGCGGCTGGCATACGCAGTCATAGAATGAACGAAAATAATCTATGGAGTAAAAAGCTAGGCAGAGAATACATCGACGAACTAGTAGCAAGTACCAAAGATGATGGTTATCTTGAACAAGATGTAATTACACTAGACTTGAGATTAGGCAACACTTGTAATGTACAGTGTGTTATGTGTAGGCCAACCGATTCTAGCAAATGGGTTAAAGCCGCTGAAACTATTGCAGCGGACAGCGAAGGTGCTGTAAAGGATGACTGGGACTGGAAGATTCGTGACCACAGTGAAAATAACTTTGAGTGGGCTGCTGACGACGAGTTCTGGATAGACGAGATTGACCCATTACTTCCAAACATGCGGCACTTTATTTTTGCAGGTGGCGAGCCACTGTATCTAAAGAATCACAAACGCTTTTTGAAGAAGTGTGTTGAAAGCGGACATGCTAACAACATTGAATTACGATATCATACCAACGGTACTATTATGCCAGATGATATCATTGAACTGTGGAGTAACTTTAAGTTTGTAGAACTTATGCTTAGTATTGACGGTATAGGAGATCAAAACTATTGGCTACGTTATCCAACAGACTGGAGCACAGTTGAAAAAACTCTAGACAAAGTAGAAGCAAGTCCACCTAACATTGTGGGCAAAGTGTTGTGTACAGTTAGCGCACTGAACATTTGGTATTTGCCAGACTTTGCTGAATGGTTGTTTGCCAAAGACTACAAAAAGATCGGCATACACGATCATCAGGGAATGTTCCATCCTGGCATACTACATTTTCCACAATACATGTGTGCAAAGGTATTGCCTATAGAAGTAAAACACCGGATCACAGAAAAGTTAAATGCATTTATTGCCAAGTATCCAGACAAAAACAAAGTTCAAGAGCTACAAAGTGTTGTTAACTTTATGAATGGCGAAGATGGTTCTGTACTATGGCCCGCATTGCTTAGATACATTAAGAGTATCGATAAAATGAGAAATACTGATTTTACCAAAGACTTCAACGAGTTGTGGGAGATTATGAAACAACATGAAGTTTGAAGTAACACTTGCTAATATAATAGATGAAGAAGTCAAATTGACTTGTAATGTTTGGACTGACTGGTTTGATCTAGGTCTTGACATGGATATGTTTGAGCGACCTGAAATCACCAAATATAACATATACGATAAAAAAGAAGCATTCAATAGGTTTATTCTTGTAAGCAAACAAATAGACAAACAGGTTAACAATTGGAACAAGATAGCATCTAAGTATGATGTTGGCCATTTCAAACTCAGTGATATACTGGGTTATACAGTTATGGCAAGTGGAAATGCGTACTGCACTATCGACAATCTGATAGATAGAATGGAAGATCTAAACCTGTTCTCTGGCACAATGAATCCAGCTTGGGGATTTCATGTTCATCAAGAAGTTCTCAACCCTATGCAAACGCAAGTGATTACAATATATCGTGTTCTCAATGATCAACATTTGATTGAGCATATCGATCTTTTAGTAGAGATATTTTACCAACTAAGACTTCTCAGAGAAATTGCTAGTACACTTACACAGGAAGTAAATCTGCAGAATTTTGGTTTAAAGTTTCATAATGATTTTCATCTATTAGACGACGAATGGGTTGATAGATTTAGTATGGAGCGTAGTCCAGGAGAGATATTCCTATATCCTACACAAATCGGATATGATTACGACAACATTATGGTAGACATTTATGACGATGAAGAATTCAATGCTGTAAAGATGACTAGTAACAGTTTCGACTTAGTAGAACAACAGTGTTGCTACACAGGAGAATTAATGTTTTGGTGTGGCGATTCCAGGGATCACGATACTACATGGCGTCATCTAGAATACAGTCTCAATGACTATTGGGGCGGATACAAAATCAAGAAAACTGATATTAGAAATAAATTTAATATGTTGACATGGGGAATGATAAAGGTAGGTTCATTTGATATTGTGCCGCCTCCGGGATTTAATAAGGTAGTGAGATACAATGTTATCGGATAGTGCAGAACTAGTAGAAATTAAACAAAAGTATAACAATTACTTTCACATCAATTGGAACTTAACAAACAAGTGCAATTTCAGTTGTGAGTATTGTCATCCTTATAACTATGAAGGAAGTAGTCCTGCGTTTGACTTAGAAGTATACAAGAAATTTGTTGCTAAAGTTAAACGTTCCATTGGCGAGGAAGAAGAACTTGTTATTAGTTTCACAGGAGGCGAACCAACTGCACTGCCTATCTTTGATGACTTCCTGTCTTGGCTAGTTGAAGAAGGTGTACAAGTAGGGTTAACAACTAATGGTAGTAAAAATATTAAGTTTTGGGAAAAGCACAAAGAAAGTTTCCGTTGGGTAAGTTTCAGTTTTCATTCAGAAAAAACAAGCATAAAACACTGTGTAAATGTGATCGATACACTATGGCCTCACACACTACTAGGTGTTCGAATTATGATGCACCCACAACAGGTTTACTTTGACAAGTGTATTGAGTTCTTCAATGTACTAAAAACACAGCCTTACTTGGGGCAATTCTTTGTTGAAAAGGTTCCTATTGTTGCAGATTGGTTAACGGAAAAAGAAAAGCCGCATGTGTACACACCAGAACAGCAAGCATTGATCGACGAAAAAACTGCGTTTAAACGTAAAACAGCAAATCCAAATGTAAGCTACGAACAATACACAATGCCTATTGATGCAACAGCTATCTATAAACTTATGGATGGCAGATACAAAGAAGAGAGTATCTTCGATACAAACGGATTGTATACAAGTCAAAAAAATAATTTTAAAGGCTGGCAATGCAATGCAGGCATAGATGGACTGTTTGTAAACGAACGTGGATTGATTGCTAGTGCAGCATGTTTACCCGAGGAAAGAGATGAACACGGAAATATCTGGTGGCTAGGTAAACTTGATCAAATTGAAGACTTTTCAATGCCAACTGAACCAGTTATTTGTCCAAAACGAAGTTGCTTCTGTAATACAGATTTGATATTGAGCAAGTTAAAAATATGAACAAATTAATACACTTACCTTACAACCATCACGAAATAATAGCCAATGCATATAATCTTGAGCTATCAGAGACGGATGGTAATATATTGATAGTGAGAGATCCGTTTGATGCTGCATTCGAACAGTTAGTAGATCATTTAGAGGATAATGGTAACACTGAAGGTTTAACCATTGAAGAACATCTGTTTATTAAGAAAAATACTATAACTCAGCAACTAGGGCTAACGAAAATTAGAGAGATCCGTGAATTTATTAAAAGCATGGACTTAGTTTGGTTCAGTAGTTATATTACGTGGCCTAAGATAAGCGCATTGGATTTGTTTCCTAAGGAACAAACTGTTAATCACGACAGGTTTACATTAAAAACTACAAATGAACAACTCAGCAGTTTCTTAGAAGTTATAAATCAAGACGTTAATATTAACGAAAGATTTAAAAGCAATCTATTAGATACTAGTTTACGTGCAGATTTTGCCAGCTGGAATAGTTTAGACTATAATTTAATTAATCATATGAAGATGCGAATAGATAAATGAAAAATACCATTGTTTTCCCACATTGTCCTAAAACTGGCGGCACTACGCTAAAGGAACGCTACCGGACTAATAATAAAGATTTTGTTGTTACTGACTTAGGAGATGAAGTTGATACACAAACCAAAGTAATCTTCGGACACACTGCTCATATAGGCGGATATGAAAAACTCATAAACAATTTGATTTATGTTACATGTTTGCGAGATCCTATTGATCGTATGATGAGCATGTATAACTTTTACAAAACACAATTACACTATATGAATCCTGATGTGGGTGATATAGACTTTTATCTATGGTTTATTAACAAAGATGTAATACGTCCAATGAATGTAACCAAACAGTATGAATACTATCTGTATCAGCACGTAGATCATACGGACTGGTTTGATCGAGGAATACTTGCTGACCCTAGCAGTGTGAATGACATGTTTTCTAACACAGTACTGACCTGGGATGTAGACAAAGATATTAGCAGTGTAAACATAGAACTATTACAAAAGCGTGTAATCAATAAAAATAAAATCGAGCGTCAAAACATGAACATAACTTGGAAAAATGTTATGCAAAGATTTGACCATGTGTTATTCCAAGATCAAAACATTGTAAATGAGTTTGACAAACTGTTGAATGATTATGACTTAGAGTTAACTCCTTGGAGGGAAATGCGTGTAACAAATGAAACCAAGTATGATCTACACAAGCATAATCTCAAATATACTCGTTTTAGTGACTTAGATGATGATCTACAGTATTTGGTCAGATTAGATTTACAAAACGATATAGAATTTTACACTAGGTGTGCGGACAGATGGAAACACTAGCTGTATTTCACATACTCAAATGCGGAGGTACTACACTAGTTGATAGATACAAGCACAACGATAACTTTGTTTATCAACGTATACCCAGTGACGTAGTATACAATTATCAAAGCAGTACACAGCAAAGTTATCATATTGACATGTGTGATCGTGCATCACCTAGTGTAATATTTGGACACGGTGTTACATTTGCATGGGATCAGCTCTTGCAAAATTCTGTAAAGTATGCTACTATATTAAGAGATCCAATAAAACGTATGATGAGTGCGTATAATTATTTCAGGTTAGAAATGATTAACGTGCATAATCATAAATCCGATATCGATTTTGTTACTTGGCTTATAAACTGTGATAGAATGTTACCAACTCCTGTGTTTGCACAATATCAACAGTTTAGTACGCAAGTGCCGCTAAGACAAGATTACGGAAGACAGGTTGACGGAGAGTTGGAATATGAACTGTACAGTACTGCTATTGAAAATGTTCAACGGTTAGATCATGTACTTTTTATAGAGGATAATTATATAGAGAAGTTTGATAATATAGTAAAACATTATGATGTTACACCTAATAAAGCTGTAGTACATCAACACGATACAGAGTTTTGGTTGCGTAAAAAACAATCACAATATGTCAAGTACAGCGATCTAAACACGGTTGCACAGGACTTGATGTTACAAACTGTACACAAAGATCAACAGTTTTACGAATATTGTAAAAGGAAATTTGCATGAGAGATTATTATAGACCACGCAGAGATTATATAGGTCAATATATTCATGATGAACACAACACATACTTTGAACATGGACTAGGATATTATAATATTCCTTTAACTGGCAAATGTGCGGCTCATTTTGATCATAGTACAACAAGTGGTATCAGCGTTAAGACATGGGACCACGGTGAAAAATATATAGGATTTTATCACCTTAATAAGAAACAAGGTGTAGGCTTGCATGTTTGGCCCAGCGGCGCTAGATATTATGGTCAATTTCAAAACAATCAGCCCGACGGTTATGGAGTATTAGAAACAGTACACACAGGTATAAAATTTGTTGGGCGTGTGATAGGAATGACGGCTACTCCCAAAGAAGGACAATGGTACAAAGATGAAGTGCCAGTAACACTGGACGACATTGAAGTAGATGGCGCAGGATGTGTTACACTTGAAGACGGAACAGTTGTCAATGCAGTAGGCGAAAAGACAAAGCAATACACCAATGCGGACAGCGAACTGGTTACTAGACACGAAGAGAAAAATATTGTAACCGAAACAGTAGTAAAGCCTCCGTTTACATTCCATTATGGTAAACGAGACACAACATACTACGGGGATTGGGTACGCACATATCACGGACACTTTCTCAGTGGCAGATATCATGGCAACGCATTGGTACATCAACGTGGAGCACCAGATTACAATGTAAATTGGATACTTGGGAAGCCTGTAGAGTTTGACACATACAGTAGTCGTGCATTTGAATCCACTGGAATTACACGAGCAATACAACGTAGGATGAATCGCAAGTACTGTGGCATATACGATATTGCTATAGATCATCTAATAAGCCGTAGTAAACATCTGGGCAGAGAAGAAAAATTTACCATTATGGAGTTTGGTGTTGGACGAGGTGATCATCTAAGGTTTCTCAAGGAGTTGTTTCCTAACTCTATTGTAATTGGTGTTGATCTACTAAGTCCTACTCATGAACCAACAACAGCATTGGAAAAGCAACAAGTAGAAGATCTGAAAGTGGCATGCAACATTCCAGGCATTAAGATAGAAACACTCAGAGATGCATACAACCCACAAGACGTTTATGATCTAGTACATCGCTATGGTAAAATAGATTTAGCAATACATGATGCAACACACGGCGTTGATGTATGGAGTAAATTAAAAACAATAGAAGAATGTTTAGATCCGCAACGAGGCGTATTGATAACAGAAGAGATGTGCAGTAGAATAAATGAGGACGATTCAGAAGCTGTTGACTGGAATCAAGTAGGACTAGCTCGAGATGCTGGTTGGAGAATATGGGATTTACGTCCTCTCACTTGGCATACACACAGAGATAATTTGATAGGTATGCGAACTCTTCGTCCAATCGATGCAGATCAACTGAGTTTGTATGAGATAAAATGAAAAAACAACGTATACCAAGATTAAAGAACAGTATGCAATTCCTGCGAGAGCATGGATTAAATGTTACGTATGTGTTAGATATTGGTGTTGCAGTAGGCACACCTTGGCTGATGCAAAGTTTCCCGTCTGCTATGCATAGACTGATAGAACCAGATCCCACTTGGAATAGTGAAATTCATGCCAACTACGAAGATCACAGCTACGAGCTAACTAATGTTGCGTTGGGTGCAGAAATACAAGAAGAAGTAGAACTAACACTGGTACGTGCAGGCAAAGACAGTTGGGCAGAAACATATGAATACACTAGTTCAATGACCACATTAGATCAGTTGTATATTGTTCCTGACCAACACAGTGTACTCAAGTTGGATGTAGACGGACTTGAACTAGACATACTAGCAGGTGGGCAAGACACATTACCTAGATTTGACATTTTAATAATAGAAGCTAAACTAGATAAAATAGCAGATACTATACAAGCAATACCTGATTGTTTTGAACTATGGGACATAGCAAATATGGATTATGATTGGGGTAATTTAGCCCAAGTAGATTTAGTATTTAAAAATAGATTTTTGGAATTAAAAGAGCCTACAGAGTACAGCGAATATCAACCATTTAGGCAAGGAGCAGTATACCTATGAAGATTACAAAGAAGATGTTAAAAAACGGATTCACTGGTCCTGGAGAGTTGGATGACGAAGTTGCAGAATTCATTAACGGCAAGCGTAACGGTATCGGCGTAACTTGGAGCGAAGCAGGTGAATATCGAGATGACAAACTACATGGATACAGTGTTAATAGTACAACTAGAAACATCAATCGTTTTAAAGATGGCAAAGTTGTTGAACAGTTGGTCACACGATATTTGAATGGTAGCATTTGGGTTGGTAGTGATGATGCAGGTATCCTTATCAGAGAAGATGGCACCACAAGCTCAGTTAAGCCTGTGTATGTTGAAAATCCTGTGTATGTACTAACAAAAGAAAAAGAATACAAACGTATCAGTATGGTGGATCTTAAAATGAGAAAGCCAGACTATAGAAAATGGTACTGTCCAATATGGAAACAAAACTGGAGTATCAATCCAGTTGGCGAAATCTGTAGTGGCGTTTGCGCTAATATTAGACACAATCGTTTACAAGTGGAAGGACACTGGAAATCACTTAGTAAACTAAAACTAAGACAAAATAACTTTTGTCAGACAGAAGCATGTTTTTGCGATGCTGACATACTACAGCCCAAGGCCATTAACAAAGATACATTTGATTATTTCCTAGCCAATAAAAACATGTCACCTGCACAGTTAGATCAATTGCCTCTGTTAGCAGACGACGATGAGATTATTGCAGTAGGCAGAGGTACAAGCACAGTTACCAGCGAAGTACATTTTCATATTGGTCCACGCTGTAACTATGATTGTAGTTATTGTCCTGCTACTGTGTTGGACGAAAGCGGCGGCATGGTAAGTGGTGTACATGATAACTTTAGCGCACATCTTAGTTGGACAGACTTCAAGCACGGACTTAACCTTATTGATGAGTATTTGCCTCCTAAGCCAAACAGACGTATATATCTAACAGGTGGCGAGCCTACTCTAAACCCAAATATCAAAGAGTTTGTTGAAAGTTGTGTTGAATTAGGATACGAAACTAGAATTAGTACAAACGGCACAGCAAGTGAAAAGAAGTACAGAGAACTATTGGATCTAGGAGCTCATTTGGAGTTTAGTTTTCATGTTGAATTTACAATCGATAAAGTTATCCAACGTGTGGCTAATCTAGTGCCAGATTATAGTCCTTGGAAGATCACAGTCAAGTGTATGAGTTTTGATGATACTCCGTTTGCAAATAAAGTAAGAGATATTATTCCAGGAGACAAAGAAATTTATTACTATCCGATTTACGGAAGAGACTTAGAACATAAATTTTACTTTGACAAAAGCGAAGAAGAAAAACAGGCTGCGGAGATTACATTTAGTGATTAAACAAAATATCAAAGATTTAGATAGGCCCCATTGGAGCGGATTAAAAAGCAGAGTCGAAAAAATTGATCAAGGTTATATCAATCTCGATAGAAATGAAAATCAGGACACTGTTCTAACTGAACATATACGCAATGCTGTTAAACATTATATTGATCTCGACAGTGTTACTAAGTATGAAGATTATTATAGATACTATGAGCTTTTTGCTGATTACTATAACACTAGTATGGATAATTTGCTTATCACTGGCGGGTGTGACGAAGCAATACGTTTAACATTCGAAGCTAGTTTAAGTTCTAGTGATACGTTTCTAACTATTGCTCCTACCTACAGAGGCAGTATAACAAACGCAGTTGATTTGTGCAACAATATTATAGAGTGTAAAGAAGACGAAATAGACATATTATATAATCTAGGAATGCACAATCCTAATGTATTTTATATTTGCTCACCTAACAATCCAACTGGTAGAGTATACAGTGCTAGCTTTTTAGAAGAGATACTGCAAAACTATCCAGACACTATGATGTTTATTGACAATACGTATAGACATTTTTGTGAAGAACAATATCTACATTTGTGCAAATATCCTAACTGTGTTATAGGTTTTAGCTACAGTAAAAGTTGGGGAATGGCAGGCGCACGTCTTGGTATACTACAAGGACATGCTGACACTATCAGTGCTATTACAAAAATCAGACCTATTATGAGTGTGAGTAGTATAACACTGAGACTTGCCAAATACTTGCATGAGAATCATTATATAATAGACAAAAGCATAGAACGTAATTTAGAGGGCATTAAATATGCACATAAATATTACAGCAATTGTAAAATCTACAGCGAGCCAACTATTAATCATATTGTGTTTGACCCAGAACCACAACATATTAAACAGCTAGACAATAGCCTTATATTGTATGGCAAGGCGGGAGAATTTTCTCCAAACGCTATACGGTTAACAACATTGCCCAAGGATCAGTTTGAGGCTCTTATATGTTCAAATACTTACAAATAGAAACAACAACTTTTTGTAATGCTAAGTGTTGGTTTTGTCCAACTCATAAAATTCCCAAAGAACACATGGACATTGATATTATATACAAGATCATCAATGATACCAGAGGTTTAGGTATAACTTACAGACCTTTTGGATTAGGTGATCCATTGGTAGATGTACGTATGCCAGACATTTGTAGATACATCAAACAAGATCCTACTGCCATTGTTGAACTACACAGTAACGGCGAACCTATGACACCTAAAACAGAACTAGCAATTGCACCTTATGTTGATGTAGTACGTTTTAGTATTGATGGTTTCACCAAAGAAACATTTGATGAAACTAGAGGTGTAAGTTTTGATAAAACGTATGAAAACGTTACACGTTTTTTAAAAAATCATCCTGAGATAGACATACAGGTACGCATGATTAACTTGCCTGATACACAAGCGGAACAAGCAGACTATAAAGATTATTGGAATAACATTAGGCCCGGCTGTGCAGTTATAACAGAACTGTATGATCATCCATGGGAGAGTCAGACTGAAAGTTTAAGCGCAACTTGTAAAAAAGTAGAAAATGAAGCGTTTGTTTATGTAGATGGTACTATGTATTTGTGTCCTTGGGACTTTGGAAAACGCAATCCTGTGGGCAAAGTAGACATGATGACATCGCCAGTTGACATATGGAACAATCACAAGTACGCAGAGTACAAGAAGATACTAGGGGAGGGTAGACGCTGTGACATCGAATTATGCAGCAGATGCAGCGCAGTCTTCGCCTGACTTTAGTAGAGGTGCTAAATTAGATCAAAGTTTAATAGCAAGCAAACCTAAAAATCTTAACGGTAGATATTGCAGTAACTTTTTTCATAGAGCAGAAGTAAGTGTAACTGGTAAAGTGTTTATGTGTTGTCCTAACTGGTTGCCTGTTATCATAGGCAACCTAAGACGTGAGACCATGTCTGAAATATGGAATGGTGATAGAGCTCAAGCTGTTAGAGCGCAACTGTATGACGGAAAAAATTGGAACTTTTGCAGACACGCTACTTGTCCTAAAATACAAAACGATCAACTGGTTGTTATTGACGAAATTGAATCACGTCGACACAGCGGAGCAGGCGAAGACTGGCTGTATAGGAACCTTACACAGTTTGAAGTAGACGCACTAAAAAACAAAAGCACAGTGGCTGAGTTCTTTCCGCATGAAATACAAATTGGCACAGATGAAAGTTGTAATTTAAAATGTCCTAGCTGTAGAGCTGGAAAAATTATACACAGTGCTGGCAGTGCGTATGACGAAAGAAAATTTCTCACAGACAAACTGTTTGATGAAATATTACAAACACCCGATGACTATCCAATTCAGATGTGGATCACTGGAGGCGGTGATCCTTTTGGTAGTAAAATATTCAGAGAAAAATTACAAAGTTTAGATTTGCGTCACAGACCAAACACTGAAATACATTTTCAAACAAATGGAGTAATGCTTACACCTAAAGTTTGGGATAGTATAAGCAATATACACAGCAACATAAAAAGTGTAATATTCAGCTTTGATGCAGGCAAAAAAGAAACATATGAAAATTTAACTAGGTTAGGAGGACACTGGGATCCATTGATAAAAAATGTAGACTACATGTTCGACAATGTGCCTAACTTCTCAAACTTTTATATGAATCATAATTTTGTAGTACAAACTTGTAACTATCGTGAAATTCCAGACTTCATTGAGATGGTGGTTGATCGTTGGGTCGACGAGGATAATTTTAAAATAAGCAAAGCCACATTTAGTTTGATATTGGATTGGGGTCACATGGACGACTTTGAAGATCGTGCAGTATGGAAAAATACGCATCCAGAACATCAACAGTTTCTTCAAGTACTCACTGATCCTAGAATTTCCAAATACAACCGCTATTCAGATTTTGGTAATATGGCAACTTTTGTGGAACAAGCCAATGGCTAACTTATTAGTAGTAGGGTGTAGTTTTTGTCTTGGTTGGTGGGACTTTGACAGCGATGGTGTAGAACGCAGCAATTCAGATTATGCATGGTTTGATGAACTAGGACATGACGTTACTGTGTATGCACACGATGGCGGCGGAATAATGGCCTTTGCTGAATGCTTAGAATACTTGAGCGATACTATGAAAAGTCAAGTTAATCTAAATAATTACGATGCTATATTGATTCAAGAAAGTTGGGTTCCCAGAATCAATATACAACGTAACCTCAGCTATAAAAAAATAAGACACAACATTTATCGGTGGGAAATGGATAGGTTGTTTTTAAACAACATGCATGTGTGGCCAGAAATGAAGAAAAGTATTGCTGAAGAATTTGATTTTGAATGGCAGCCCAACATGGACAATTGGTTAGCAACTGTTAATAAACTTCCCAATGGATATCGCACATTAAATAGAGCCTGTGCAAGCTACCTCGACGACCTTGCTGAACAGAGTGGGATACCCACATACAGTTATAGTTTTACTGGAATTAAGTACCCATATAAATACATTAAATATTTAGATGTTCCTTGTGCAACAGATGAGTTATTCTTTCGTAACCAACTACACAACTTTGATCTTACTACAGGTTTTGAAGGACATTTTACAAAGCAAGGAAATGCTAAATTGGGACAAATAATCAAAAAGGGTTTAGATATTGAGTTATCGTAAACGTGCGTTAATTTTAGGCTGTAGTTTTACAGCCGGTAGTTATACATGGGATCCTGACAATGTTATTTGGCATCATGTCACACAATCAGATGGCAGTGTCAAGAAGATAGACAGTGGTGTTGGTAGAGAACGTCTGGACACAAGTCATCCATGGTGTCGATGGTTAAATCCGCAAGATCATTACACAGTGTATGGACTACCTGGCGCTGGTATTATACAGCATGCTACGATCTTAGAACAATATTACATAACAGATAAACTCAAAGACTTTGACTATGTGGTATTGCAAACTACATTCGAACCAAGACTTACTTTTAGTAATCCGGATGTTGCATTTGATGATTTATTTGAACCCCCACGAGAAGACCACAAACCTCCTGATAATATTACAATGTGGTTGCCTCAGGGAAATGGCGATACTAAGATTATTAACTTTCTCAATGCACACGGCAACAATGCAAATCTCGGAGGTAATTTTACAGACAGTAAACATTTTGTCAAACAGTTGTTCAGTGGTAATACCAATAGAAATGCTGTACAGTGTGCTGCTGAATTGATTAATCATCGTTGTGCGGAACTAAAAATTCCATTGTTTATTTTTAATTTTGGAAAATGGATCGAAGAAAATACAGCCACTTGTCCAAATGCAACTGTATTGCCAGTGCCTTATGCATGGGGCGACGGTAAAGACACAATGGGAATCTGGATGAAAAAGAAATATCATGTGATGGGATGGATTGATCCAAAAATCAACAACAGGGCAGATCTTGGCCCATCAAATGATATGTTTGTGGGACATTACAATATACAAGGAAACAAAGTAATAGGACAACATGTTCGTAGGGCTTTGGAGAAGTTAACATGAAAGTATTGATATATGGAGACAAGCACAGCAATCCTGACAGGACATGGGTAGACTGTTTACCCAAAGACAACACATACACGGTATACTTTATTCCCTCAGGAAATTACTTAAACTTCTATGATCTATTGACACACCACATACAAGAAGGTATAATTGAACAGTACGATCATGTAGTAATACAGAGTGCAAATAAACCTAATTTGTGTTTTTATACACGTCAAATGGTTTATCATTTTTATAGGGTTGAAAGCAAACGAAATAATTTTGAATTCTTCGTTGCTGACAACAAGCAACTGGTGTGGAGTTCAAACATTTTTGATACCCCGGTTGGAGATGAAATTCAAGCTAGAATGGGTACGAATATGATTCTAGCACAAAAACAATACTTACAAAGACTAGTGGAAAATAATGAAATTGACGCATTGATGAAGGGAAGTGAAATAAGATTACTAAACCTGCTACGTGAAAAGTCAATACAGTACACACTAGTTAAGGACATAAACGATGAAAATATTAATTTACGGACTACCCGGTAGCGGCAAAACTACACTAGCAAAGCCGCTAGCAGATCTACTAGGTGGAGTACACATCAATGCGGATGCAGTACGCACAAAGTATGACGACTGGGACTTTTCGCCACAAGGGCGTATGCGTCAAGCACAACGTATGAAACATCTAGCAGACGGTGTTGTGTTGGCAGGCAAAATTTCTGTGTCAGACTTTGTGTGTCCAACAGAAGCAGCACGTGAAGAGTTTGACGCCGACTATACAGTATGGATGGACACTATCAAAGAAGGCAGGTTTGAAGATACAAACAAATTATTTGAACAGCCATCGACATGCAATTACCATATAGCAGAATGGTTTGACAATACTCACGAAACGCTAATGTTAGCAGTTGAGAGATACCAGTACTGGAGAGATAAAAATGTTTGATTATAAAAAACCCACAGCACAGCTACTAGGCAGATGGCAACCTTGGCATGCTGGACATACAGAATTGTTTAAAAGAGCTTTGGCTGAAACAGGACAGGTCATTATTATGATCCGTGATGTCGGCGGCATCGTTGGTGAAGACGCTGGTGCTGGACGTACTGTGGCACAGGATGATAATCCTTTTATGCTATTAGATGTAATTCGTGGCATACAAAAAGGATTAGCTGACGAAGGCTTTACAGAAAACAAAGAATATATTATAAAACGTATGCCAAATATTGTAGACATCAGTTATGGCAGAGGTGTAGGATATACATTTACTGAACATGACTTGGGCAAAGACATACATGATATCAGTGCAACAAAAATAAGAAAAGAAATGAGACTAAAGGGTGAGCTTGAATAGAACACTAAAAGATGGTACTGTAGTACCTGCCATTGACATAGCAGTAGAACTCAAAGTAGTTACCAAATGTCCAACCAAATGGCGATTAATAGACGAAGAGACTGGAGTTGAATATAGAGGTCAACTACCACAACAAGGTGAATTACATTGGCAAAAAATAAAGTAACTTGGGGCTGGACAGGAATGAGTCATGATGCTAGTCTTGCTGTGTTCAGCAATGATGGACTAGAGTTTGCTGCTCACAGTGAACGCTATAGTCGTGTGAAAAACGACAAGCATTTAGATCCACAGTTAATCCAGGAAGCAATAGATCTGCACGGTAAACCAGACGAGATATTCTATTACGAACGTCCGTTACTTAAAAAGACACGTCAGTTATACGCAAAGCAATACACACTACTTGGCAAAGAATCACCCACAACATATATGCGCAAGTACCTCGAAGATGCTCCTAAAAGCACTACAGTTAGTCATCATTTGGGCCATGCTGCCTATGCATATTACACAGGTCCTTTTGATCGTACACTTGTACTAGTGATTGACAGTATAGGCGAATGGGAGACTGTTAGCTTGTGGAGTGGTGAAGCGGGCAAACTAAAAAAACTATGGAGCCAAAACTATCCGCACAGCATAGGCATATGGTACAGTGCTATGACACAGCGTATTGGACTAAAGCCACAGGAACATGAGTACATTCTCATGGGCATGGCAGCGGTGGGCGATCCTGATAGATTGTATGCGGATATCAAGAAGGACTTTATTGAAAAAACTCCAGTCAGCTATGCGCCCGAAACTATATTCAAACGTGATTGTCACAGAGGTTGTTTGGATTGGAGACCTGACCTAAACACACCACAAGACTATGCTGACATTGCTGCCGCTACACAACGTATATACGAAGAAATATTTGTAGAGCTGTGTCGCAGTGCATACTTTATGACCGACGGTAAATATGATAGCATCACACTAGCAGGCGGTTGTGCTTTAAACTGTGTAGCAAATCCGCTCGCTGAACTACTTTTTAAAAATGTGCATGTACCAGCAAATCCAGGAGATGCTGGCAGTGCAATAGGATGTGTACTAGCACATTGGAAAAAATTTATGCTCATGGACCATGCGTATCTTGGACATGAAATCAAAGGAGATTACCCAGTTGAAGAAATACTTAGACAATTACATACTAGAAAAATTACAGCCGTGGCAAGTGGTCGTGCTGAGTATGGTCCTCGGGCTCTTGGCAACCGTAGTATTCTTGCTGATCCCCGCGGAGCTGATGTTAAGGACTTGGTAAACACCATCAAGCACAGAGAAAGTTTCAGACCTTTTGCTCCTGTGATACTAGCAGAACATGCACAAGAATACTTTGAAGGACGGACCGGAGACTTTATGCAGTACGTGAGTGTGTGTAAAGATCCTCAACAGTTTCCTGCCGTCATACACTATGATAACAGCAGTAGAGTACAAACTGTTCAGCCCAACAGCAAACACGGAATACGAAAACTACTAGAACGTTGGTATGAGGACACTGGTTGTCCCATGTTGCTGAACACAAGTTTGAATATCAAAGGCGAGCCTCT
>ERZ1047821.193-NODE-193-length-52995-cov-5.777465_pt1 | contig 52995 bp, 54 predicted proteins | sample MGYA00383096_ERZ1047821 | MGnify/ENA primary metagenome ERZ1047821 (study PRJEB29581, sample SAMEA5548366) | metagenome | biome: marine; feature: coastal; material: water | depth 25 m | study: Short-term variability in the microbial, nano- and picoplankton... | reverse complement strand
AAGCAGCGGACACCTCTCTAGATAATTCTCTAACTTCATCAATTTCTTGATTAATACCAATACCAACTAAGTTTGTAGCAATATTATTAAACTCACTTTTCATAGATTCTCCCTTTTCTTTAATATACCTAAATCATGGAAATTATAAATGAAGATGTTTCAGCTTAGTGATAGTGGTATATTACAACACATATAACGATATTTTAAGCAGTTATACAAAGAGAGGCTTTTCATGATGAAAAAAACACTATTAATTAACGCATTACTACTATCTATTCTTTCGAGCTGCTCTGGCGGCGGAGGTAGGAATAAAGACACTAGTCCTCCAGAACCAAAAGTTCCGGTCTTTACCGTAGAATTAGTTAAATCTTCTTTCTTCTCAACAGACGGAAATATAACGATAACTTCTCAAGAGGTTTCTAACGTTGCAGATATAAAAATATATTCTGATAGTACCTGTGAAACTCATTTTAGAGATGTAGTCCTTGCAGATTTGGCGTCCGGAATTGCTTTGAACTTACAAGTTATATTAGAAGAGACTATTTATTATTACGCCTCTATAACTACAGCTGAAGGCGATGTAGTGTGTGATCCTCTTTTTAGTTATAAATATGACGTAACGCCTCCATCTGATCCTACTCAACTAGGGGATCTATCTGGTTTAACAGGAACTTCTTCTTCAGATGGTATGAATATAATGGGAGATCCTAGTTCACTTGGAATTACTTCTGGATATATCGTACTTTACGCTGATGCTGGAAAGACTGTAGAGCTTGGAAGGATGACTGTCGAAGAATACGAAAACGGTTATAGTTTCACTCCTCCTATTGGTTATCAGAATCAAACTTTTGATGTTTATTTAGCTGTTGCCGATGAAGCGGGTAACGTCTCAGGAACTTTCGCAACACCTATATCTATTACTCATGACAATATTGGACCAATTGATCCTGTATTATCTGGCGGAACTACGGCCTTGGCCGGAACTACTGTTTTTTCAACTGCAACTAGTTTAGACTTCACAGTTAACGATGCTGATGTTGTTAGAGTTCTAGTTTATGTTGGTAGTGACGACCCAATTATTATAACTTCTATTCCAGGTGGAGGAAATATTGTTCAAGCGATAACTCTTTCAGAATACGGAGCAACTTTAATCAGAGTAGTAACTGAAGACGCTCTAGGAAATACAAATGAGACAATTAGCTTTACTATGAATCATACAAGTGCATTACCTACAATCTCTGCAACGGCAGATCAATCTGTAAATATGAATAGTTCAAGTGATACTTTAGTTGTAACAATAAATGATTCAGACTCAACTTTAACATGTGCGGGCAGCTTATCTGTCTCTAGTTCTAATACTGCTTTAGTAGACACTTCAGATATAACAATATCAGGTACAGCCCCAACGTGTAATGTAGATATAACTCCAAAGAGTGATCAAAAAGGGACATCTGTTTTAACATTAACGGTTACAGACACTTATTCAAACGTCACTGATTCTCTGAATTTAACAGTAACTAGCCCAATGATTACTATGTTCTCAATGGGAAATCCTTCGTATGGAGATGGGGATTTAGAGTTAATTTTACCTCTTCCTCAACAAGATTTTAATAGCGTTCTTTTTAATTATAATTTCGTAGTAGATTGGGGAGATGGAAGTACTTCTACTGTTACTTCGTACAATGATCCTGATGCTACTCATACTTATGGAAGTGCGGGAGATTATACTGTTACCATCAATGGAACGGTTGAATCTTGGTCATTTACTTTTGGTTCAAGCTCTGGAAGGCAAAAACTAAGATCTGTATCTAATATGGGAGATATGGGATGGACTAATCTTACAACTGCTTTTAATAATTGTAATAATCTAGAAAGTTTTGTTACTGGTAACAGCGATACTTCCGGTGTAGTTTATATGAATAGCGTGTTTGCTGGAACAGCTTCTCTTGTAACTTTAGATCTTAGTACTTTTGATACATCTTCTGTTACTACTATGGCAGAATTATTTAACTCATCTAATGTTGCCTCTATCGATTTGTCTAATTTTGATACTTCGTTAGTTACAGATATGAATAGTATGTTCAGAGGGAATACTTCTCTGACTTCTGTTGATGTTAGTAGTTTTGATACTACAAATGTACTCAATATCGCAAATATGTTTAGAGATGTAACGAACATAACTTCGATAGATTTAAGTAGTTTTGTAACTACAAATGTTTCTAATATGTTTGGTGTATTTCGAAATGCAACAAATTTAGCAACTCTAGACATCTCTAATTTCAACACTTCTGCTGCTACAAATATGGGGCAAATGTTTTACGAGGCAATAAGTTTAACATCTCTAGATCTGGCTCACTTCAATACTACATTAGTTGGTGATATGTCTTATATGTTTGCGAATACAGAATCATTAGCGTTCTTAGATATTAGTAACTTTGATACTTCAGGTGTTTCTACTATGAATAGTATGTTTAGACATACTCATATTCTAACCTCGCTAGACCTTAGTCATTTTGATGTTAGCGGTGTTACTAATATGTCATTTATGTTTGCCGATACGAATTCTTTAACTTCTTTAAACGTTACTGATTGGGATATATCTGGTGGTCCGTCTAATTTTAATACCTTTAATAATTCAAACGTAGGTTTAGCTGTCATTTGTAACCAAGGTGGATCTCCGGCATCAGGAACTTTCTTTGGTCTAAGTTGTAATTAGACAAAATAATTAATAATCAAGATAGGGTCAGTTAAATAACTGGCCCTTTTTTATGCGGATTGTTTGAATTTACTTATATCTTTATGATCATGAACAAGTAAAGCGATCGCTAAAGCATCATTTAAATCATCGTCACCTTCAAAGAAAATCCCGTATTGAGATTCTAGATTTTTCTCGATGCTTACTTTATCCGCGTGTCCAAAGCCAGTTAAGCTTTTCTTGATATTTGTTGGTGGAATAATATAATGAATCCCAAAACCCAGGGAAAGAAGTTGTAATTTAAAATAACCAGTAAACTCAGCTATATCGAAAACTCTTCCATTTCCATTAAAATCATATCCCTCAATGGCCAATATAGAATTAGGTAAGTATTCCTCTAGTAGATCATAAGCTTTTTTCCAGAAGAATAAAGGTCTATGATTTTTACTAGCAATCTTCTCTTTATATTCCAGGTTCTTTGTTTTTACATTGTAAGCTTTGGATCTAGGTAAATAGGTGAGTTTCAAGAAGTCCACTATTTGTTTCTTATTATCTATTATTACTATAGCTGGTCCATTTATTGATATATCTAGACCAATCGTGTAACTATCTCTTCTTTTGATCATAGCTTTCTCCAAAATAATGAGGGCCTTGTTAGACCCTCATTATTTCATTAATAGTTGTTACTCGGTAAGTGAGGCTTTGAAAACAGAGACTATATCTGTTAACCCAGTATCAACCATTTCTGTTGTTCCAAATTCAATATATCTTAATGATTTTTCTACTCCGGCAACATCGTCAACCGTCATGAATAGTCTCGTTCCATTTTGTCCCATCATCGCCACTGTTGAAAGTGTACCTGTTGCTCCAGTAATATTTTCCCATGCCGAACTACAACCTTGAACTTTAATTCTCGCGGTATATGCTCCGCCGTTATAAGAAGAAATTCTTACGACACTTTCAGTATTTTCTCCAATTGATCCAACACCTTCAATCATTCCACCAATTGCTGAAGTTGCCGCACTTGATGTTGGTTGTTCGTCTGCTACTGAAAGAATTCCTAAACTACTTATCATCACCGGTCTTGTTCCGTATAAGTTCGAGTTAATGTTGGCAAGTGCACAATTCCCCGTCTGATCCAATGAAACAAGAGAGTTTGTTGCCAAGTTATATTCGGTGATATTTCCGTTATTTAAACTCATTGATCTTAGTCTAGAGGATGCATTTGTAGCGTTTCCCCCTACGTAATAAATTGTATTATGTGTGACTAATGAGATTTGATTAAAATCTGAACCATTAGATCCTGGGAATGTTTCAAATACTAAGTTGTCAAATGTTCCAAAGTCAGAGCTATTTGTGTCTACATTTAAATAATGCAATTCTTTCCCTGTCGATGGAGTTGTCATTGCCATATAAACCTTATTATTTCCGTCATATAAAAAGTTATTAGCTAATGTATTACCACCCGCTACTGTTTCTACTTTATCTGTTTCCAGAAGCGGAAGACCAGCAACATCTTCGTTATATATTCTGCAAATCATCTCAGTTGTCTTTCTTCTGCATATAACACTTTCATTTGTGTAAACCTGGCTTGATCCAGAAATCAAAGTTTCCGCCTTAGATGTAATAGATTTTGATCTTGCATCATATGTAGTTGAGCAAAGACTTAGACTTCCATTACCAGAATCAGCACAAGCATAAAAGTAAGTATCTGTATTTGGAGTTGAAACATAACCACTAATTGAAGTTGCCACGCTTATTACCCCAACATTTCCTTGGACAGATGCCTCATCCACTGAAAAGATAGTTTCGTTGTTAAAAGACTTAATTGTAACAAGACCTCCATCAATATATGCTCCTGTTTTATTTCCGATTAAATAATTATTACCATCATCTTGAATAGTTAAAACACTTGGTTTCTCTATTTGTAACGTCTTAGAATCAAGAAGATCAACTAGTAAATATGTTCCCTGATCTACTATTGCTCCAATATATTCAGTTATTGTAGGTTTTGGAGTTGTTCCGCCGCCATCAGATGAAGCATTTCCGCCTCCGCCTCCAGCACAAGCTGTAGCTAATATCAATAATAGTCCTATTATAATCATCCTCTTCATGTTGTCTCCTTTTTCTATTTATTTAAGCCTCATGAAGATTCTAACATATGTGGTATTTACTGTCAAGAGATATAATATACCACTGTTTTTTTTATTCATAGAATATTGAAGTCTCATCGATTTAAAGAAAACGTTCGTCACATTTTGGTATAATACGCCTTTGGAGTCCATTTTTTCTCAGATGGTATATTAGATCTAACGATATAAACAATTTTAAAAGGGAGATATCAGTATGTTAGGCGAACAGATAGGGACAAAGATTAATGAAGCTTTTTATGTGTTAGAAGAGGTCATTTCTCTTCATTCTGCTTTTATTGCGGAATTAAAACAAATAATTAAGACCTCTCATCGCAGTACTGACGTTAAAAAAGTTTCCGACAAAGTAATCGGCGAAATAAATATAGAAATTGATCATTATAATGAAATGATTAACACTGTCATTTATGGAGTACGTGTCCAAGAAGAGGGATTTGCTTACGAGGATATCTGTTTGGCTCTTGAAAAATGTATTATAAATAATATCAGTGATGAGATGATTATGAATGAATCCTTCTTTAGCTCAAGTGTTAAAAAAATACAGAAGAACTTATCTATGGATAACTTAGCTAAAATGAAAGAAAGTATCTATTTATCTGCGAATGAGGGTTTTAATACGGATGTGATTAAAGCCTTAATGGTTGCTTAAGAATCTTCCCTGGGAACATAAAAAGGAATCCACTCTGATTTTTTAGTCAATTTTTGTGCTCTCAGACTCTTTAGTTTATTGATATATTTATTCACTTCATTATTTCGTTTTTCTTCTTTAGTTGTTCCGAACGTTCCACATGAAGTAAAAATTAAGAAACTCATTATTATTGTTATTATTTTCATTATGCAACCTTATGTTCTTCCATCGTTAATATTCTTTTCAGTGTTGTATTTTTCTTTAAACTAGATTCGAAATCAGCTCTTGCCTGATTAAAATTAGAAATCTCTCTGACGGCATTGTTTTTTTTGTTTTCGATAGACAGAATAAATCTCTTTATTAAATCTGAATATTTAGGCCATATATGTCTCTTGATTATATCCTTGAATAATTTTTGAGCATCTTTGTATTGTTTTTTATACTCCAACCTAAGACCCAAGATTTTAGCAATATAATCATGTTTCTCTTCAAATATTTTTTCAAGTAAAGAATCAAAATATTGTTCGTGATTCACCATTGAGAACTTTAAAGTTGTCTCAACTAGCTCTCTGAGTCTTCGAACTTTTTCCTCAACAATTAATAAATCTTCATACAATCTCGGCGCGAAGAATATTTCATAGTCATATTTAACCAATTTATCGCTCAACTTATTTATATCTTCACTCGATTCCAAACCAATAAGATTATAAATAAGAACTTTAAGTTCATCTATCTTAAGCTCTGATAGCTCTACTATATTCATATTAAATAAATCGTAACCTAAGAATCTCTCTTCTACTTCTCTGAGAATATTCCTCAACATGAGACCGTCTTCACCTTTCGGGAACTTCTTAACTTTAGAACTTATTAATTTAACAAGAAATCTTTTTCTTGTTTCTTCAATAGTTTCTTCTGAAATTTGGTTCACTTTATTCATAACTTAATTCCAATTAATTTTTCAATGAGTTTTTTATGGACTCTTTTAATGCTCATTTTGCCGATGTCATTACTATTATTTACCACGAAAACGCCTTGCATCCGATTTAGGTCATTTTCTTCGAAATCCAAATAAACCTTTCCTGAGCGATTAGGAGAAATAAAATCTTCTAACGAATAATTATATCGAAGACCAACAAGAGAAGATTTAAACATCGTTCTCTCTGATCCTTCCATATAGCCCCTAACTGAATAGTGATCACCTTCTTTGTCTATAACTAAGAATCTACTATATTGATGAGGAATTACGGAGGCCTTAGAGTCTGTTTCTGAAACAACATATTCCCAACATCCTAATGCGGGATCATTATTTTGTTCTTTCTTGTAAACATCATTTATAAGTAAAAACTTAGTTTGATTTTCTTTATCGTTAGATAGATCTTCAGATAAGAGAGTTAGTCCCCATCTTAAACCAGCCTCTTGAGTGCAGAGGCATCCAACATTCACTTTATTTGTTTTTCTTACGTAAACAGCACTTAAAGCTGTATCTGGGTTGGATACTGCATTTATGCCTAATGAATCAATTGCGTCAGAGCATTGAAGAAGAGCGTGTTTGTGGCTATGGACTTCTGTAATATCACTTATATTCGAACCAGCAATAGAAAAAAGTGAATGCCTAATAGGTAAACTAATAGTGTCTACAATATTATAATTTACCTTCTCTAAGGCCTTAAATGTTTCTTCTACTTTTCCAGCAATACTATTTGTCTTTGCCACTAGGCCATAATCCGCAAACCCGGAATGCATCGTATCTATGACCTCTTGACTTGACCTAGCGGCCACCAAATGAATTTCCCCGTCTTTCGTATCTTTATTTAATTTCTGGGCTAATTCGAAAGCAGCTTTGTAACAGTTCGAATTTTTTGTACCTTGATAAGCTATTACGATCATTTTTGATTCTTCCTATAAAAGTTCTTGACATACTGCATGGTATGTTGCTACACTTGATCTAACATACCACGTTCAGGAAAACAAGAGAGCAAAAATAATCGTCAAGAAGGGGAAAAATGAGCAAACTAAAAAATACGGGATCTTACAGAGCTAGACAAAAAAGAATAAACGAATGCAGAAATCTATCTATCAAAGGTTTAACTGTTGAAGAAATTGTAAGGTGTATTGATGAATTAGCTGGCTTATATAATATGGTTTCAAGAAAGGGCTTTGGGAAATACGAGAGAACGAACTCTGGGTCAACGACTGGTCCCACGAGTAAAGATCCACTTGGACCCCAAGTAAATGTTGTTAATTTCAAAACCTCATCAAAGAGGGTAACTAGTTCTGTTTACTACAAAAGTGTTAATCAAACGATCTATGGAACATCTATTATGTGTTATGAGGATTTCGAGTCGTTACTTAATTTTTCCATTACTCAGGCAGTTATAAGACTCAAAAAAGACCTAATTGCTCGAGAAATTATACATAAGATCGAAGACTTACATGTTAGAAACAATGAAGAATTCGACAGAGATTTTGCATACAAAAATCCAAAAAACCTCAAAGTTAAATTTGGAGACACAGAGGGCAACTTATTGTGCTTAAATAAAAAAAGAGACGAGAAGTGGGCACTGAAACTTGCTGATAAATTGAAATCATTAAACATTAAGTCGGTTAAATCATACAAAATTATTAATGAATTATACGGGTATGCTTGCAGTACTTTCAAAAGTAAAACAATCAATGGATCAATGAGCCTTGAATTTAGAAGAGTTGTTAATAGAACAAGACACCAAAGAGCTGTTGAGGATCTAGTTCAAGAAGACATGGAAGCAAGAGAGGACTTTCTGAGAGAATTTGTAGAAAATAAGGTCGAAAAGACAGAAATTCTCGAAGTTGATGTAAAACATTTAGTTTTTCAGACTATTCAAAATTCAGTAAAAGCCGGATTGAGCTCTAGAGAAATATTTTTTAAAGTTAAAGAGGTCGCCGATAGATCAGGTGTGGATACTGAATCATTTAATTTAGATGAAGCAATGTCTTTAATTGAGAAATTCGTTAAATCGAATGTAGAAGAGAAGAAGAAAAGTAACGATAGTTATTCAGAATCTTTCGCTGCTTGATAGGATCGCTAACTTATTAGTAGACTTCCTTGTGGTATATTATGAGTAATATAAATAACTATGTAGGCTATTAATGATAACATCGGAAAACATAAAAAGAATACCTAAAATTAGTGATCTACTTTTTGGTATTCTGTTAATCATATCTGTCTCTTGTGCAAACAAAGACGATGGTGACGATGGCGTAACAACTCAGGAGATACCTAAAACTATCGAGTTCGAATCTCATCAAGTCGTTACGAATATATTAAATTACACAATTCAAGGTGATAGCGATCTCTTAATATCTAAGATAGATTATTTTTCAGATAATTCTTGTTCTACTAATATAGGAACAAGTGATTTGGCTACTCTTAAAACAGGTTTAATTATACCTGTTCAGACAATCAACGGATCTAATTCAATTTACTTTAAAGCTTATACTGGCGATGCCTTGGTCGTTGATTGTACTTTTGTTACCGATTTCGTTCACGACAATATTTCACCTTTAACTAACCCAGGTCTTCCTTCTGAGATCATAAGCCTTAATGGTACTTCTATTCAGGGTAATATCCAGAGTGTTTCAATTGATGAGAGTTTCTTTATTAATGATTTTTCTAGAATAAGAATATACTCAGATTTAATTGGAACTCTTTTGCTTGCAGATTTAAGTTCCGAAGCTGGAAATATTAATCTTGTCTCAAATTCTATAAATTCATTTTATTACAGCTTTGTAGATGATGCTCAGAACGAAAGCGCCATATATTCTTCGGCAGTTACAATGACAAGTGATACAAACCCACCTTCAGTTCCAACTATTGCAAGCGCTACTAGTTTATTCACTGCTAATTCATCTATAAATATTCAAGGAACAGTAGATGGAGATACGGACAGTATTATAATATCATTGAACGGAACAGAAACGACTATTACAGTAGCAGAGCTCAACTCTGGATACGGCCTAGCTATAGGACTTAATGAAGTATCGATAATATCTATATTTGCCTTAGATGAAGTAGGAAATAGATCTGGTAATTTTAGTATAACTGCTACTCACGATAATATAGCTCCTGTACAACCAACTTTATCAACTCAAACTCAAACTTTAATCTCTCGTTCTTTAAGTGGAGCAAACTTTTTACTTCAACTAGAAAATAGCGATAGCTCTGTAATTAACATCTACGATGATAACGTTAAGACAAACCTTTTGTACACTAACTCAATCGGCTCTTTTGTAGTTGGCGAAAGTATAGGCTTGAGTATTAGCAATGGAACAAATTCATTTTTTATAGAAGGACAGGACGAAGTCGGGAATTTATCTCCTCTCCTAAGAACTGATGTTACCGCCGACAACACGATTCCATCATTTCCAGCTTTAAACGGATCTTCGTTAAGTTTGGATAATTCAATTACAAACCTTCCCAGCGTAACAATTTCAGGGACACTTGATTTAGACGTAGAACAAGTGGAGGTCTCACATAACTTAATAAGTACGACATACACTAGGGCTGAATTCTTGTCTGGTATTACTGTTACACTTTTAACTAATCAAATAAATATACTTTATTTATCATCGATAGATCAAGCGCTAAATGAATCAACCCAAACGTCTATTTCTCTCGAACATGATAATATAGCTCCGGTTTTAGTTTTAAATTTTCCAAGTTCAAATACTCTTACTACAGATGCAACAATAAAAGGAGTATGTGAAGACGGCTTGAGTATTAACCTGACTTCCCCAGAGATCGACACTATAACATGTTCATTAGGGGTTTTTTCTAAAACACTGGGTTCTTTTGTCGAAGGAGACACTTTTAATCTTACTTTATCTCAAACCGATTTAGCTGGAAACACGACAACTTTGGATAGATCAATTACAGTCGATACGACTGCTCCTATCCTTGATTATAATCCCGTAATGATACCGGTCATTACTAATAATCCTAATCATATATTTTTAGGGAATTGTGAAGCCGGACTAGACGTCTATATCGATACCAGTATTACAGAGGTTGTTCCGTGTAATCTAGGAAGCTATGTTTACTCCTTTAACATAAATTCAGACACAGTTCAGAATGTAGACATATATCAAACTGACTTGGCCGGAAATGAGTCGAGAGTTACATTCTCCCTGGAATTTGATTTTACTCCTCCTGATAAGCCAGAACTTAGTTCTAGTTTAATATTTTTAAACCGGACAGCTATCGTTGACCTTGATATTGATATAATGGGGATCCAGTCAGAATCTCTCGATATTGAAGTTTGGGAATCAATAGGTGGGACACTCATTAGAACGATACCTTATGCTAGTTTCTTAGTCGGAGATAGTTATACTCTTAAGTTGAATCAAATAAATAAGATATACCTCAGAAGTAAAGATTCAGCTCAGAACTATTCAGATTATACTGAAATAGATGTATATCAAAAAGATCTAATTGCTCCCGTTTATAGAGTTATTACTCCTCTTATCTTCAAAAATGAGTATGTTGCCTCTGGGGTTTCTTTTTCTGATAAAGTTGTTATTCAGAACGATACAAGCGACGCTGATACTGGTTATGCTGTTGTTATAAGTTCGATGACCGCAACATCAAATTCGTCCGAAATAACTGTCGATCCAACGAGTGACTGCTTAAGTAGAGTAGTTGGGGGACACGAAACTTGCGACCTTGTTTATAATTTTAATTATTTAACTAATGGAATAAAAGACGACAACATTACGTTCACTTTCCCCGATGTTGTTACTCAGAATATGAGAATATATAGAGATGAAGTTATTACACTGACGGATTCAAGTACTGGAATAATATCTAGCGCAACAACTAGAACATCTTACAATAAACCAAGTATTTACTCCCAGTTAAATACCTCTTCGATACATGGATTTAATCTTCCTTTGAATGCATCGGTAAATGTAATCAATTATTGTACTACCGATGGCTATTTTGGAAATGTAGATTCGTCTACAGAGTTATTCAGAGTTTTTACTAGAGTTGACGTAATAAATCCTATAATTACAACTTCTGCCAATGTCACTGATTTTGATTCAACTAAATTCTACTGCCAAGAAGATGATACCCATGTTTATTTCTCTCAACCAGATCTCTTATATATTTTAGATAAAAGCGATCACAGTCTAGTAACTTTCAAAGTTGGGGACACTAACGCTTTAGGGATTGAAAACTTCACAACCTTAGAATTATTCCAACACGCAGAAGTGGGAGGTAAATTGTTTTTCATGAGTAATGATATTGATAACAGTGAATCTCACGTTTTTCACTTTGATTCAAACACAAATATACTTGTTATAGACGAAACAATTCCTCTTCAGGTAGTTGATCTCGTGGAGGGTGTAATTCAGAATTCTAGATTTATAGTTAGATATAAAGATGCGAGCTCTTTTAATCATTTAAGAGAATTCGTATGGGATGGCCTAACATTAACATCAAACGAAATCCTTACAAACTACGAAGAAACAGTATTAAGTAAAAGTGGAAACATCGATTATGCAATAAGAAATCTAAATCTAGGTTTTGGAGATATAAAGTTCTTTACTGATTCCACTCCAGACACCCTTTATTATTACGACAATATTGGATCTTTTGCGGCTATTGCGGTTAGCTTTGATCAAATTTCGAAAATAGGGGAAGATAATGATAATTATTATTTATTGAAAGAAGAGTCAGGAGTTATGTCTGTTGTCTCGGTTACAAGATCGACGAAATTATTATCTGAAACAATCTTAACGTCTTCTCCTGGTTTCATGAGTTCATCCTACCAAGACGGGTATCTAATTCAAAGTAGTGGCGCTGAATTAAGTATAATAAATGTAGCAGACGACACATTAGAGACAACTATTATAGGTAATTACGATCTTGTTTTAACACCCAGTAGGCTTTTAGTTGTTTACAGAAATGCGAGTTCTCATATCGATTATTGGAGCCCAAAATTTAATATGTTCTTTAGATACAAGAGTTCAATAACAACTAGTTATTCGGGCACTTATCTAGGAATCTTTCATTATTTAGGTAGAGTCTATTTTGATACATACAACACAAGTAGCCCTTATCAGGTTGATATAAAGGCGATCCCAATAATGATACCAGGAGATATATGAAATACCTTTTATTACTCAGCTTGGCTGTAATTATCTCCTCTTGTTCTAATTCTTCTAGTGACACGGAAACAAATATAAAGACAATTGAGTTGGAATTCACTCCTCAAGCATTACACACATCTAACCCCTCTTACACTTTAATGGCTAGTAAGATTAGTAATATAGATAAAGTTTCCGTCCATAAGGGAGATAAATTTTGCGATAGTTTTTCTAAGATTAGTGAACATACTGATGCTCAAACAAAAAATGGTGTATTAATTAGCTTATCTGAAAATAAATCAGAGCAATATTATATAGGTGTTTACAGGAATAGTTTAAAATTAGATTGTATTCTTTACGGAACTATTACTCACGATGATTTACCTCCTGCTGACTTGGCATTTTCAACGTCTTTAACTTCAGACATATTTAACACTAAAGTAAAATACTATCACCCAGTACTAACAGGAGTTCAAGATCTATCAATTCAAAATATAGAATTTTATACTGATCCATTTGGCGCTAATCTTCTTACTCGCTACAGGTATGAAGATTGGCAATCAAACTTAGGGTTTATAGAATTGACCGAAAACACTCAAAATCTAATTTATTTCAGCGCTAGTGATAAGGCCAACAATTCATCAACGATATTTGGCCCAATTACTATTAACCATGACGATATAGCTCCTGCTCAGGTGGTTCTAGATCCCGCCCTATTAGCTTTAAATGGAGGGATTGTTGTAAATACCAATATCACTTTGCAGGGAACTGTTGATTCAGACACGACTCAAATAAACGTTTATAGTGATCATTTTGGATCGAGTCTCCTATTTAGTATTACATCTGCTCAATTTGTCTCGGGATATACTACTTCTTTAACAGTTGACAGTTTAAATGAGTTTTTTATTAAAAGCGCTGACTCTTTTGGTAATGAATCAGAAAGCGTCCCTCTATCTTTAATTCAAGTAGGGAGTCCAATCTATCAGTATTCTCTTGCCTCGACATCTTTTGGGGATATAGGTGACATGAAAAAGAATATAAAAGAATTTAAAATCCTATCTCTTTTTAATAATTCAACAGAAGGGGTTACATCTCAACCGATTAAAGTAAGCACCGTTTCTTTATTGGGGGCGACTGCTGGAGTTACTGTTAACATCTCTTCTTGCTTAGAAATAAACCCAAATTCTAGTTGTTTCATATCTCTTGAACTTAATTATTCGAGTACCGGAGTTAAAGCAATAACTGTCAACCTAGACTTGGATGGTACTTCGGTTAACCTGGACTTTTCTGTAAATGTAATTGACCCAATCGCCCCTATTTTTATTACTGAATTAGCTTCAAGCACGAATATCGAAAAAATTGATAAAGAGTCAAAATACGTATTATTGGACAATGGCATCATAGACATTGCCTTAGAGAGTTTTAAGGTTCTTGCTATTCCTCATGTGAACATTGTTAAAAATTCTATTTCGAATATGTATCCAGGATACTTTATCGCTCCAAGCGGTACGAATATGGATATTTTAAATATGGATGCAAATAGCGCTTATACTGTCGATTTATCCCCGAATACACTAATTGAAGCAGATGGCATATCTCACGAAGAAATAATATACACAAAGGTCGTGCTATCGAATGGCGAGAAAAGAATCTATACAACTACAATATCGACAGGATTGAGTAGTTTTGCGACTTATTTAAATGTGACGAACCCATTCTATTACAACGGTGATCCTCATATCATTCATACTCAAAACAAACTCATGAATCTAAAGTCATCAAATGAGACAACTCTCGCTCAAAACGTTACATCTGAAATCGTTCAGTCCATAAATTCTGGATACTTCGCTTTAATGCAAAATGGGTCTACTGGACAAGATGCCGTATATAAAATTGATCTACTCGGAAACAGTACCTATAAATTTAACGCTGATTCAATAGTTTCGGTAAAAGGAAGAGAAGAGGTGTTATTTGAAACAATAATCGGCGGAAATAAGGAGCTTAAAATCTCCAGGCCAACTGGCCTCCAGGATATATTCGTTAATAGCGACCTAACTTATGAAAGCTCTTTTGAATGTCAAACTGACTGCACTGTAAATATTAACGTAAACAACTCAAATTATACCAAAGTATACTCTGACGAAACTGGATTCACTTCTAGCGAAATAATAAGGACAGATAATTCTCTTGCTTATTTTATACTAGGTAAAGACTTTTATTATTCTATTAAATCTGGATCGTTATACCAGACTTTCGATGAGTCTGACGATTCTCTGGTTAACTCACAGGCACTATCCGTATTGACTGATTTATCCAGAGGTGAATCAAGCTCTGTAGCAACCAAAAGTAATGGAGACATTATGTTGTTAGGGTATAGCGAAACGGCAATTACTCTTTCTCAGGTATTAAATTTAAAACCATCTAAAATTATAAATGTGGTAGCTCTTGGAGATATTCATTATTTATTCTATGTAAATTCTTCGGATTTAGTCCAGATGTTTAAGGTTGAACTATAAGGTACTAATCAAAGAACCTTATAGTTCTTATTCACTAAATAGCTTCGTCGAATTCTAAAGATTCAAGTCTATTAACTACGAAACTCACAAAATCCTCGTTACGGCAGTGAAAATACATAATATGTCGTTTCGCGATAACAAGACTCATAGTTTCTTCTTTTATTAGATTGGAGTCTTTTATCATTAATGGGTGACCTATTGCTCTAAGGTTATTAACATCATTATCAAATCCTAAAGCTTCTAATTCATTAAGACTCACTGCTTTAGCAACTATTTGATACTGAAGAACACTCATTTCAGTGGTTTTATCTTCAGTCTTTACTTCTAGAGTAAGTGTTTTCGTATTAAGCTCTAATGTAACTTTCAGAGAATACATTTTTTCAATGACTTCCTTTAGGTGGTTAAGAACAATATGCCTCTTGAGGTCTAAATCTTCATACATCTCGTCGGTCGGAGTGAACATAAAGTCATAAGGAACATTATTTAGCATTAATTCTTTAGAAATCTTCATTGTCTTGGATTTACAACCACAAACCGGACCAGGAACTCTTCTTGAACAATCTGGGCAGTCGTGCCAAACACCTTCTGATTCATCAACACCTTCGAATTTATCTCTTAGTTTTGTCATACAGCTCCTTGATATATAGTAACAACTATTTATAATATACCATATTGTTAATAATTAATTAATGAAACACGTTTCTTTGTACGATAAAGTACTTGCTCACATCTTATTGGTGTGCTAAAATGCTAGTTATAACATACCAACTCGAAAAAGGGAAAAGGGGAAAATATGATTGTAAAATGTTCATGCTGCCACACTAAATCAAGTGAGATACTTAACTTTAGCAATTATGATGCTCCTCAGAATGTTTGTCTTAAATGTGTAACTGAATCGATTAAAGAAGCATCCCCAGATGCATACGGAGACGTTCAAGAGAACTATTACCTTATTTTAAACGCATTAAAACTAGATGAAAGGTTGGGCGATAAAGTTGCTGCAATAGTACATAAAAAATCAGAACAAAAGGATTTGGAGAAAAAAAGCTTACTCACTAGTAATAGAGATATAATTAAAAGATTTTATGACTCAAAAGAGGAAGAGTTGGCGGCAGAGTGCGAAGGTATAGTGTCAGCAAATACAATGTATAAAATATTAAATGAAAACGTAATTGGTCAAAAGAACGCCAAACTAGCTCTAGCAGAGATGATCGATAGAAGATCTTTGACTATGGTAGATGGAAATGTAAAAAAATTAAGTACTCTTCTTATTGGTCCAACTGGATGCGGGAAAACAAAGCTAGTTGAAACAATAAGGGAAACATTAAATATTCCAATGGCCACTGTTGATTGTTCTCAATTATCAGTAGAAGGATATGTGGGAGCTTCGGCAAACTCAGCTTGTTTAGGTCAATTAATTAGGATCTGTAAAGGTGATGTTGATGCCGCTGAATATGGAATTGTTTACTTAGATGAGATCGATAAACTCTTAATATCAGATAAAGATTTGAAAAAAGAGGTTCAATCAGAATTATTAAAGATGATTGAAGGCGCAGATATAGAAGTTGAGTACCCAAGAGGAGCATTTGTTACTATTAATACTAGAAACATTCTTTTTGTAGCATCTGGAGCATTCACTGATCTTAGAAAATCTATAGCAATTAAAGGATCAAAAAAGCAATTAGGATTAAGCGCTGCAAGCAATGTTACTCCTATTAAGAAAGAACCTAAATTAAGAGACTTAACTAGAGCAGACCTAATAAGTGTAGGTGTTAGAGATGAGTTCCTGGGAAGATTTCAGTTAATCGAGAACCTAGATCCAATAAATAAGAAAATGCTTAAATCAATATTTAAAGATGTAGATAATTCTATGTTTCATGAATATCAGACGATTATTAAACATAAAAACATTGATTATGTTCTAGATGATTTAGAAATAGACAGTATTGTTGAAGAAGCGATTAAAATTGGCTTAGGAGCAAGAAGTCTTAGAACAATTATGGAAAGCAGAATTAGATCTCATAGTTATAAAAATTTGATTAGCGCTGCGGCATGACAACATATGTTTGAAAAAGGGAAGAAAGAATGAAAAACTTAATAATACTTGATTATGATAATACGCTCGTTGATTTTTCATCTCCTTTTCTTGCGCTTTTCAATAAAATGAACAATTCCACTATAACAGTTAAAGATATCGTTCATTATTCATTTGGAGATAACACATTTAAAAGTCCGAATAATCACATAAAAGGTAAAGACATAGATCTGTTTTTCCTCGAAAACAAACATGAAGCCCACAAGAATCTCAATCTATATGAAGAGGTAGCACTTTTTTTATCTGAAATAGATAGGGATTGGTGGGATATCGTTATAATTACAGCGAGACATGAAGAATTTGTAGGGCAAACTCACAAGTGTTTAAAAGAGAATAAAATAGATTCTTTTTTTGATGAAATTATTTATACAAGCAAGAAAGCTGAATTTATAAGTTTATTAAAGCATAGATACGATAGAATTATATTCGTTGATGATAAGCATACCGAAGTAGAAAGAGTTAAACTCGTAAATCCTAAAGTTGAATGTTATGTTAAAGAGCATAGTTATAATTTAAATACAATAATAAAAAGAATTCAAAGTTTACATGAAATAGACATTTAAATCCTAGTGAAATCATTTTCCATAAGTGATTTGTGTTTTTAATATTGTGGTATGTAATATCTCTTGACAAGATATACCGTGCTGTGTTAAAATATCTCAAGCGAGGTATTCATGTATAACAAAGACTTTTATCCAACACCAGATTCAATTGCTAAAAAAATGCTTAGTAAAATCAAGAATAAAAGAGAAATCAAATCTATACTTGAACCGAGTGCAGGGAAGGGTCATCTTATTGATATGATATATGAAGACGATAACTTTTCTCATAATGTAGATGTTTTCGCTATCGAAATTGAGCCTGAACTAAGAAGATTTCTTAAGGCTAAAAATCTAGAACAAGAAGACAAGAGATTTCCTCGCATTTGTAATGTTATAGACAATGACTTCCTAAAGCACAATGGTATCGAAAGTTATGATCTCATAGTAGGGAACTTCCCATTTTCAAACGATATAGACCATTTGCTAAAAGCAATAGATATTCTTTTTTCCGGTCAAATCATATGCCTTATTAATGCTGAAACTATTAAAAATCCATATACTCACAAGAGAAAGCACTTGGCCCAAATACTTGATGACTTAGGAGCCGAAATAGAATTTATTCAAAATGGATTTATTGACGCTGAAAGAGAAACTGGTGTTGAAGTTGCTATGATCTACATAAATAAAGAAACTTATCTTCAAGATACTTTTTCTAATTTGAAGGAAGAAGACGAAGAAATAAAGTTCGAAGAAAATAGAGATATTGAGAGAGCTAACTCTTTAGAAACTCTAGTTCATAGATACGAATTAGAAAGAGATAGAGTTCGATCGTTTATCTTGGACTACTATCAAAAAAGTAATCTCGTTAAGGAGTACATATCTCTTAATGTTTGTGGACTCAATGATGATTCAGGAGACCTGACTCAAACAGTTAAATATCAGTTCAATCAATTCTCGAAAACAATAAAAAAGAAGTACTGGAACAAAGCTCTTGAACTAGATGTTGTTAGTAGTCGCTTAACTAGTCAAAAAAGAAAAGAATTCAGAAAATATATCAGCGAAAACGATAAAGTTGAATTTTCTATTGAAAACGTTCAACAATTATTAATTGATCTTACTGCCGATCTTCCGGAAATGATGAGTGACTCTATTGTTAACCTTTTTGAGATTTTTACTAAACATTCTCTTAGAGATAATAGATGGGGAGCAGAGTTTAAAAAGAATATTCACTACTTCTCAGGCTGGAAGACAAATAATGCTTATAAAGTACAAAAGAAAGTAATTATACCTTTTTATCAAGACCTAAGGTGGAATGACGAGCTACAGGTTAATTATGACCAAGTAGAATTGTTAAACGATATGGATCGTGTCCTTAAATACTTTAATTTTAATGAATGGAAGAAAGATATGTCTACTTATTGTAAAGATGCTCTTAAAGAAGGTCAGAACAAGAAAATAGAAACGGATTACTTCTTTGTCAGTATCTACAAAAAAGGGACTATGCATTTAGAATTCAAGGATATGGAAGTATTAAGACTTTTTAACATCGAAGCCGCTAAGAAGCTAAACTTTCTTCCTGAAGATTATGCTCAAAAAGAATATGATGATCTATCAGAAAAAGAAAAAAACATAGTTAACCAATTTGAATCTAAATCTACTTACAAAGCAAATGCGAAGGGATCCGTAAAACTCTTCAGTCCAGACCAATTATTAATTGAAGCAATAGGAGCATAGAATGGATATTTTAAACAAAAGAGCAGCAATATATATATTAGAAACCAGAAAAGGAATTAGTACTTATGCTAAGGGCGAACTATTGAGCGCTATTCTCTGGATTCTCCATAATGAAAGCGTCGAAGAATTCAATAGAGTTGTAGAATATTATAATTTATGTGATTTTGGATTCAATAAAATACCTAATAACATTAAGTTAGTTGCTTAGTAATAGTAACTACCCTTGATTTTGAAGTGGTGAGAGCTAAATAGAGAAGAATTAAATCTTTTGTAGCTTGGTATATATTAAATTGGCTCACACAACACACTAAAAGGATACAGATGAAAAAAAAGAAAGTATCAAAAAACTTCACTTTTAGAAAAGTATATAGAGCGTTTGTACGTAATCAAGCATATGAAAACTATAGGCTAAAAAAAGGAGCCAAATGGTTTTCCGAGGAAGTCTCGATGGCAAAAGATCTCAATAATCGACAAGATGGATTAATTGAATCCAAAAAACAAATAGCTAGACAAACTCTTAGGGCATTAACTCGAACTAAAGCTCGCGTTAATGAATACTGGTCAACAAAAGAGCAGCGATATATAATTTTAAAATGAAAAGAGAAAATAAAACTAATTAACAGATGGGTATTAAATATCCATTCTAATAAGAGAAGATATGAAATCTTCTCGAAATTCAATCCGTTCAAATTTAACAATAAAGATTTCAATCAAATCAACTTCATTTCCAATGCTGTCCTTGTATTAAATACCGCTAAAAATTATTTATAGAGAATATTTATTTTAAGTACTAATTGATATTGGTTTTTCTCTAGCGTGGTATATTAGATTGACCTACACAATACACCAAAAGGACACAGATGAAAAAAAAGAAAGTAGCAAAAATCTTCACTCCTAGAGAGGCATATAAGCCTTTTGAATATAATCAGGCATATGAATACTATAAGTTACAACAAAACGCTCATTGGCTTCCTGAGGAAGTTTCAATGGCAAAAGATCTTAATGATTGGCAAAATGAATTAACTGATTCAGAAAAACAAGTAGTTGGGCAAATTCTTAAATCATTCGCTCAAACTGAAACTCATGTTAATGAATACTGGTCAACGAAAGTTGCTAACTGGTTCCCAAAGCACGAAATAAAAGACATGGCCGTAACATTCGCTTCTTTCGAATCTATTCACGCAGAAGCTTATCAATTACTTAATGATACTCTTGGGTTAGATGATTTCGATGCTTTCTTGGAAGATCCTACAGCAATTGCAAAATTAGAAAGACTTAAATTAGCACCAGGAAAAACACCTAGAGAGATTGCAAAGTCACTAGCTATATTCTCAGCATTTACAGAGGGAGTTAACTTATTTTCTTCTTTTGCTGTATTATTTAATTTTTCAAGATTTGGGTTACTGGACGGAATTGAAACTCTTGTATCGTGGTCAATAAGAGACGAAGATCTCCACTCCAAAGCCGGATGTTGGTTATTTAATCAGGTTATCGCAGAACATCCTGAAATTTGGGACGACGAACTTAAATCACAAATTTACGATGCAGCTAGACTAACTGTCCAGTTAGAGGATGAGTTTATTGATAATGCATTTGCTCTTGGGTCAATTAGAGGTCTAAAAGCAGAAGACTTAAAAGCTTTTATTAGACATAGATGTAATCAAAAACTTAAAGAAGTTGGCCTAAAGACTAATTGGAAGAACATAGACATTAAATCCTTAGACAGAATGGAATGGTTCGAAGGAGCTACTTCTGGACTTAGCAATACAGACTTCTTCGCAAAAACCGTAACTGATTACGAAAAATGTAATTATAATATCGAAAACATGTTCGAGGACTCCAAGAATAAAACTAATTTTTCAGACTATAAAAAACAATCTTCTCGCTCACCAATCAAGAAAGAGTTAATAAACTACGATAAAATATTAAAAGACCTTAAAAAAGCAGAAGATGCGCCAGAGTGGCTAGAGATTTCTTCTTTGAAGATACTCTTAAAATACATGCTTAAAGACGAAACCCCTAAGAAGATGTACCAAAGACTTGCTGATTCTGCGTCAAAGTATCTATTTAAAATATTTCACGCAAATAAGAAGACAATCGATGGTAAGAGTCAAAAACAAATGTCTAATGCTTTCTTTGACGCTATGTGGAAGGGGCATTTGTGTCCGGCCTCTCCTGTTTTAACAAATCTCGGAACAGATAGAGGATTACCTATTTCGTGTTACGGCCTAGACGTAGGAGATGATCTTACGGATATTTCTGAAAGAGTTTCTGAGCTCACGGCCATGACAGCAGGGAGTGGTGGAGTTGGCATGGGAATAGATAGAATTAGGTCTTCCGGTCAGCTCATCAGAGGTGGAGAGAGAGGAGTTACAGAGGGGGCAATCCCTTTTATCAAGATCTTTGACTCTACGATTCTAGGTGTCGCTCAAGGAGTTAGAAAGGGTGCTGCTTCGATTAACTTTAGCGTTTATAATGAGGATTTTGGATCTCTTATGAGAATTCGTCGTGCTCACGGAGATAAAAACAGACAATGTTTAAATATTCATCAAGCAGTACAATTGGACAATAAATTTCTGGATGCAGTTAGAGATGGTGATTATGAAGCTCGCGAGAAATGGGTTGAGATAATGAAAACTAGAAAAGAGACAGGTGAGCCGTACCTAATGAATACAGACATAGTTAATGACCTAAGCCCAGAAGCTTACAAAAAGAATAATTTAGATGTTACGATGACAAATATCTGTAGTGAAATAGTTCTTCACACTGACGAGGAGCATTCTTTTATCTGTTGCTTATCTTCACTCAATCTCTTTAAGTGGGACGAATGGAAAGACACTGATCTTCCTAAAATAGCCTCATTATTTTTAAATGGAGTTTTGGAAGAATTTATTCAAAAAGCAAAAGGGAAGAAATGGTTAGAAAAATCTGTAAGGAGCGCAATTAAAGGACGAGCTATCGGAATAGGCGCACTAGGGTGGCATTCTCTATTACAATCTAAGATGATGAAGTTTTCAGGGTTTCAAACCATGACTTTAAATAATGATATTTGGAAAGAAATAAGAAAGGGAGCAGAAGAAGGCAGTAAGCTTCTTGTAAAAGAGGGAGCGATCCAGGGCAAGTGGACCAAAGGCACTGATAAATTTAATAGTCACCTTATCGCGGGAGCTCCAACTAGAACTAATTCAACTATAGCGGGAGATTTGTCTGCTTGGTGCGAACCCTATACTGGTAATGCGTTTAATGACAAGAGTTCAAAAAATATTGAATCAAAGAGAAACAAATTTTTGATCCCAGTTCTTGAGACTCATAAAAAAAATACAGAAGATGTTTGGAAATCAATTGTTCGCAATGAAGGATCTGTTCAACACTTAGATTTTCTTACTGATCACGAAAAGGCAGTTTTTTTAACTGCCTACGAATTAGATCAGAATGTTATTATTGATCAAGTACTACAGAGACAACAATATGTTGATCAAGCGCAATCAACAAACCTGTTTTTCACTCCAAATATGACAGCTCAAGAATATTCAGATCTTCACCTTAGAGCAATGAGGGATATCAAGACTTTATATTACTCAAAATCAACAACAACACTAAAAGTAGGTACGCTGAAACAAGATGATGAGGAAGGATGTTCCTCATGTGAAGGATAGATCTGGAGAACACTTGACCTCTTTTTTTGTAATTAGAGGTCTTTTTAATAACAAGAGAATACAAGGTACAAATGTCTAAACGAGATAGAAGCAAGAAAGAGAAAGAGAAAGAAATAATTATCAGTGGCGAGGAAGCCTATAAAATACTATATCAAACTATGAATCATTACCCCAGAATTATGGAAATAATCAAAGAATTGTATCGAAAAAAATGGGAAGGAGTGGAGTATAATAAGAAAGGATTAATGGTAGATTTTATCGATAGATTAAAAAAAAGAGGAATTGATAATCCTATATCTTTTGGTGAAAGCATTATAGAGATGCTCATTACTTCATTCGTCCTAGGTAATGTCAATAGAGAGCATTCTCTTAGGTTGGGGTTTATTAAAAGAAATGATGAAACGGAATTAAGAGGGATTTAATCGTCTTGGTATTCGTAATCATAATATTTCTTAAACTCTATATAATCCAATTGAACGGCGTTACAAGAATACCTAAAAACACCATCCAAACCTCTATTTAAACACACAGGATCTTTTTCATTTTCTTGAATGCGTTCAACTAAAGAGATTCTAGATGCACAACTCAAATTTATAATCGAAATAAATAAGAATATTAATTGTTTAAGATTCATGTTTTATTACATACCACAGCTCGGAGCACATACTTGTCAGTTAATACAACAAATTTAGACCCCAAATAAGTGGTATATTTATATATATGAGTACTTATAGTGAATTTGTAATTTCGTTCGGCAAAAAATTTAAGACCTTTGCGGAGTTAAAAGATTTAAAAGTTGAAGGTAGTTTTAAGAATATATTTTTAGTTCATAACTACACAGACAAAAATGGGAATGAGAGAGTTTTCTATACCGTCGAAGATAGCCTGGATGATCTAAAAGTAGAGATTATCAAAAGGGATTATTATTGGAGTAAATATTGCTTTGATTCAATGATATATTACTTTGTAATCTTAGATAACAAAGAAAGAGATAAATTTATAGAAATATCAAAAATTAAAAAAGGGAAGCCCATAAAAGGTTGACTACCAAAGTGACACGTAAAGCCCCTGGATTTATCTATGGGGAGTATGTCAATATAAGGAGATTGTTTTGAAGAAATTACTGTTCTTATTAAAAAAAATTGATTTCAAAAAATTGGAAACTAAAGTTAAATTGGAGTTGAACGAGAGGGTGGAATTAGGAGTCTTGTCTGCCCTTCTTATTGCTGCAATTGTTGGTTATGGAGCATTAGAAGTATTTATTGCTCTTTTATTTTTATTCGTTAGATACTTTGTTTCTATTCTTCACCACAACGAAGTCATAATTTATAAGGGCAATTTAGCTTCTTTATTTGATTTTGAAATTGTAGAGAGCACTAAAGAGAAAAGCGGTAAAGAGAAAAATAAATAATATTAATTGCCGGATATTTTTAATATACATTGCCGCGCTTTTCTCTGGTTTCGCATTCAACCTGTTCTTTATTTAGTTTTTTAGCTATTTTGTTTTTAAAATGACACGAAATAGATGACTTCGGCATTTCTCCGCTTTTATATTTCTCGCTCTGTTCTTTGTATATTCTAACTATAGATTCGTGGTCGATTGTACTGGTCAAATTCTTAACCGTAACCATTCCTGTGCTAAAACCAAGTATAAAAATAAATAACTTGCTCGAAAATTTTTTCATAAAATTCCTCTTAAAGTCTTATTTTTCTAAAATTAGCTTCGATAATTAGGTCTAAATCTTCTTTTTGTACATACGATTCATTTAAGTAGCTAATAAACAAAAGACTAAGGATGATTAATACGGTTAGATATTGTCCGTTATTAATTCTGTTTAATAAAGTCATCGCCAAAGTAACACTAACTATTTGAGCAAGGCGTATAGACGTTTCTATTATATAAGTTTGTTCTTCGGGGTAAAGATAATGGTAAACCACTCTAAGTGTTGAAGCTTTTAAATACTCCTCTTCCATATTTAAAATTAAAGATGAATACCGTATGATCAATATATCAGAACTATCTTTTTCGATTATTATTTGCATTTTAAAGTTTTCCTCAAAAACTCGAAAGACGGTATCACTTCTATTAATTCTTTCAATTGAATCATTTATTTTCATCATTGTGTTCATGTGATATAATATACCACGCTAAGTTTCTAGAATCGCCATCAAAGAGGGTTTTCTTCATTTGAGCGCTTCGGAATCTCAGCAGAAATTTCCTCTACAGGAGCATCGTCTACAACTAAAGTACTATCAATCTTGTCTTGAATAGGATTTTGAATAGTTACCTTTGGTTTGGTATTTAATTTAATCCTTTGATAAAGCTTTCCAACTAGTTTATCTATAGACTGCTTATTTACTTCTTTATTTAGGTTATTGATTCTCTTTTGTCTTAAGCCTCCTCTTTTTAGGTAAGGTATGATTTCATCAACTATTCCAAGAGATAGACACTCGCTAGAATTTATATATAAATCTCTCGAAGATACATCATCCCAAAACTCCTTAGACATTCTACTGTTATCTGTAAGAGTTTTCATCATTAGATCGTGTAGCCTTACTCTTTCGTCGTGATTAATCTTAAGATTTACATAGCTTTCAGCGTCCGAGTCCGATAATGCATGAACCATGATGGTCGCATTCTTAGAAACTCTTCTAAAATCACAAATAGACATTAAATACACTGCCGAGGATGCAATTATTCCCGAACCCTCGAAAACAATCTGACATGTACATGATTGGATATAGTCGGCCAGTCTGAGCATCGAGTAAACATCGCCTCCATAACTACACATTTTCAAGGTAATGTTCTTCTTAGGGTAATCAAAGACCATACGATCCATAACTCTTATAACAACCTCAATAGAGTTAAGAGTAAAGTCACTCATGTTATTCTCAGAGGGATCGATTGTATCTACTGGGACTCCGAAATATATCACTCTTCTAGTTAGATTGTATCCATAAACTAAAATATCATCTATTTCTGTCTTTTTTTGTCCCACTGCGAATCCTTTTGAAGTACAAGATATAATATACCAATAAGTCTCTTTTCGAGCCTGACAGACATTTTGAATGATTATTAATCAATGGGTTAGGCAACTAGGAACTTATTTAAGTAAATAGATATAAGTTTTATCTGTTTTTGATAATCTAGGCCTTTAGGCATCAATCTCAGGTATTTATCTAAATATTCTGTTTCCATTTTATATATAAATATATTTTCTGAGCTTTGACTAAGGCGCTCTATTCTTTTCTGAACCTGATTATTCTTAGTTTCGTCTGAATAGGAATCTAGTAAGATTAATGTTTTGGAAAAAGATAGATCAACGCCTTCTCTATATTGAGAGGTGTTTAATAATGTAATTGGGGCAATATAATCATTTTGCGAAGAATATATATTTGATCCGGGCAAACTTTTTGAAATACTATCTAACAAACTCGGAAACTGAGACGCGATGATGATTTTTTCATTTGGAGATTGCATTTGAAGATCTCTGATTATCTTATTTAAATGATTGGCCTTAAAGGACGACAATAACTTACTTATCGATAATATTCCTTGTCCGTTAAGTAAAAATGATTGCTCTCTTGTAAATTGTGAATATTTAGTTAGCTCTTTTGGGTTAAGTTCGCAATTATGGACTTTAAATACACTTTCCGAATTAAGGCGACACTGTTTTAAAGTCCTTCTGAGGATAAAGTAGCTAGTGCTTGCTTTTAATAAGGATTCTTTACAGGAATGAATCACCATTCGCTTGTCTATTAATTCAGAATTAAAAAATTTCTTTCTAAAATCGCGGTTATTCGCATATTTTCCAAGTAATTTGAAAATTGGGTATATCTGAAAGTAATCGGACGAATAATCTCTACCGCTTAGTAAGATCTTAGTCTCTGCGTTTTTAAGCAATTGAAGACATGATCTATATCTAACGGAAGATACTACATTAAGATTGTGAACTTCATCCAATATAATATGTTTAATTTTTGAATAGGGCTTTGTTTTTTCTTTGTTGAATCTATCATAACCTTCTACATGAATTAAATCCTTATTATTAAATAAGGATTTTTCAATTTCTTTCTTCCAGTTAGATACAAGAAAGTTTGGGCAAAGAATTAAGATCTCTTCGTTTAATTGAGAAGCATACATTAGGGCTTCATAACTCTTCCCCACACCTTGCTCATCGTTAATAAAACAAACTCCTTTATTTTCGTTTATAAACCTATAGGCCTGGACTTGATGAGGCAGGGGAGTTTGCTTTAATCCTTTAAGCTCTACCATGGGTGCTATATTCAAATTTTCTGTCTTTATTTTAATTGCATTTATTTCACCCTGGATCGTTTTTTTATATTCCTGGTAGGATTCAGTTTGGATAGTATCCTTTCCTATGAATTTCTGAAGGAAGTAAACTGCGAAAGATTCACTATTAATCCTAAAGTACTTGTTTTCGTAGAAGAAGCCTAATTTCTTGATTTTCTGAGCAAAGAGGTCATTCATAGGAAATTTAAGAGTAATTTGACCTTCTGATTTTGAATAGTTTATTTCATTTAAATAGAAGTCCATCAAGAAGCCTGTTGTAACCCTCTTAATTCACAGAATAACTCATTAATTTCTTCCCCTTCAATGTCTTTTTCAAAGGCATGAACTAACTTATCAAGGTATATATCCATATTTTCTAGAGATCCTGATCTTTCAAACAGAGTCGAGACAACAATCGTCTTAGGGCAAGAATAATGAAGATCTTTAAAACTCCTTACAATTGTATCTTTTGTTGAAATTTCAAACTTATACCTCGAAGCCGAATCTTCCTCTAAGTCTTCAGGGAGTTCTAAAAATATTTTATCAATTTTCCTATTATTTTTTAAATCTTTATATATCTCAATGAAATTCTCAATTTTCCCAGATATAGCTATCTTGGTCAATCCATCTTTAATTGATAATTTAGAACTCATCTTTAATTTATCCTTAAAGTCATCTGACATCGCTTTATTATATAGCCAAAAAATGAATAATTCGGATAATATTGAATGATTAATATTTTCAAGTAATCGCTTAGAAAATCTATTTTTAATATAAAGTCCCTCTATTCCAAGAAGTCTTTCTAGTTTATTCAAGGTTACATAACTCTTCTGTAAGTTTTTACCTTCTAAGTATATTCTTTTCGTTTTTAGGTTTATTAAGATCTGCGTCTTAGAAGTCTTTACGGTGCAAAGAGGAGACATCTCTTTCATTAATTCATACTTCAGTTCCTCGAAGCATTCCTCTTTGAATTCTTTCTTGGACATCCCTTTATATTGAGGATCATCCTCTCTCATTTTGTTAACTTTTGCGTTTATAAATTTGTTAGGGAAGACCTTATCCTGGGATACTTCGACAAGAGAGATGAAATCCTCAAAGACGATTAATTCGCTAGGATTTTCTTCGTTTATTCCTTGATAGCCAGTTGTTCCAAAATCCTCTTTTCCAAGGATATTTTTGACAGTCATACTCTTTAGAGATTCGACTATTTCAATACTCGTTTGATTGATTTCTTCAAAACATACAGTTAAATGACTTGAGCTATTATTGAATAAGGCCATAGATTTTCTCCGTCTAATACTTTGATATTTTATTTCTTTGCAATTTCTCTTTTCTCAATCTAACTTGTCTGCAATATTTGAATTTCGACAAGGTTCCTTCTCTATGTAAGCGAAGAGCTCCAGTTGGGCCAAGATTCCAAGCACAAAACCAATTTTGACCCAGTTTAGATCTCAACCTCTTAAGTTCAGATAATCTTTTTACTCCCACAAATAAATTAAGTCTCGGGTTATAGTATTCATCAGGAAAGTCTAAATATTCTCTTTTTATCTGCATTAAACCAACTTCACTAGCTGCGCCAGTAGCATTGGCATTATACATGCTTTCTTGCTGGACAATTGCTTCAACTAAGTATGGGTCAACCCCAAAAAAACTGGAGTATATCTGAATCCATGCAACTATTAGTAATTTCATGTAACCCCCCTATTTTCGATTTATATGTATTGTTTACATACTTATTGATTATATTAACATAGTGCGGTATATTAGTATATATAATATTATATACCACGGAGTAATAATGATAAGAATGCAAGCGACTATATTTAAGATCAAATTTAGATCTCCTGATAACTCGTGGACATCACTAATATTACAAGACGATAAAGGTAATAAGCATCAAGCAACTGGAATCTTACCGTTTGTTAATGAGGGCAGCTTATTGGATATTGAAGGAAGCTTCAAAGAAGATGATAAGTACGGCAAACAAATAATTATTAAAAAATTTTCAGAATTAACAAAAGTAGATAAAAACGGAATCATAAATTTTTTATCAAGTGGATTTCTCAAAGGAATTGGACCCAGTACAGCGGAAAATATTTATAAAAAGTTCGGAGATCAAACCTACAAAGTCTTAGACGAATCCCCTGAGAAATTCCTCAAAATTAAAGGAATTACGCCTAAGAAGTTAGATAACATAGTTCTATCCTGGAAGGAGAGACAGGAAGCTAAGAAACTTTATGATCTTCTTGGGGGTTCGGACATCTCTATTGTTATGTGTGAAAAAATAAGAAAAAAATTCAAGGGAGCGGACGCAATAGATAAGATTAGATCCAATCCATATATATTAACAACTGTTGATGGTATTGGTTTTATCAAAGCTGATCACTACGCTCGAAACAGTGGAATTTGCCCGTCTCCAGAAGATAAAAGAAGATTTGAAGCTGGAATAATACATACATTAAAAGAAAACGCTGACTCAAGCGGAGATTCTTTTATGTATCTAGAAGATCTTTCCTTAAAAGCTACGAAATTACTTGGAGGAAGAGAGGATCTCGTTGTTAACTGTTTGAGACAGATGGTTTCAAACAATAACGAGAACAGTCTCCTTGTTTATAGAGAGATAGGAGAGAAACATGCTTTCTATTTCAAAAAGCACTACCAATTAGAAATAAAACTAGCTAAGGAGATTCAAAGACTCAACTCTCAAGAGAATAAATTGAACTATAGTGAATCACTAGAAAGAACTATTGAGGAATTTAAGAGAGATGGATTCGAATTATCCACGGAGCAAAGAGAAGCTGTTGATTGTTGTTTGGCAAATAACTTTCATATTCTCACAGGAGGTCCAGGGACAGGAAAATCGACTATTACTAAGGTAGTTGTTGAAACTCTAAAAAAGATTAATTCAATAAAAATAAGGCAGTGTGCTCTTGCAGGAAGAGCCGCCAGCAGACTATCCGAAGTTACAGGAAATGAATCTTCAACTATACATAGACTACTGCAATTCCAAGGTGAGGGGTTCGTTAACAACAAATTAAACCCTCTAGAGGCAGATGTACTTATAGTTGATGAGTGTTCAATGATTAATTTATCTTTATTTTACTCTTTATTGTCCGCTATCAAAACTGGAACTAAAGTTCTTCTTATTGGTGATGTTGATCAATTGGAATCAGTCGGGGTTGGAGATGTGTTTAGAGATTTGACGATGTATCACAAAGTATCAAAATCGATACTAACGAAAATATTTAGACAAGCAGAAGATAGTCCAATAATTAAACTCGCTCACGCTGTAAATAAGAAACAAGATCTTTTCCTTAAAAAACAAGATCCCGATCAAGCTCACATGGTTGATTGCGCTTACGTGTCTGTAGATAATATGGATAATTACACAGAATACATCTCTAGACTATATTCATTACTAGAAATAGATGGTGAGACACAAATATTATCTCCCATGAAGAAATCAGATGTCGGAGTCGAGTCCTTAAACTTATCGATTCAAAATACAGTTAATCCAGAAGGTTTAAATAAAAAAGAGATTAAATTTGGTAAAACGGTGTTTAGAATTAATGATCGAGTAATTCATATTAAGAATAATTATGATCTAGATGCCTTCAATGGAGACATTGGAAAGATAATCGAGGTTAGTGACTCCTATCTAGTGGTAGATTACCAAACCAAGCAAATCAAATACAAAAAGAATCAATTGATAGAGTTGTCACTAGCTTATGCTATCACTATTCATAAATCTCAAGGAAGTGAATTCTCTAAGGTTATAATCCCTGTCTTTAATAAATTCATGGTCTTATTGTCTAAGAAGCTACTTTACACTGGAATTACTCGAGCTAAAAAGCAGTTAATTCTAGTAGGAGAATATTCAGCTCTAATGATGTGTGCAAATAAGGATGCCAGAGTTCGAAATACTTATCTATTGAATCTTTTATTAACTAGCGAAGACACTAATATTGAATCTCAGTCTGCCAGTTAACGAGCCGTGTAGTGGTATATTGAATATATGAAAATCTTAACAGTCTTTTTTTTAATTATCATGTCAAACCACTCTTCCGCGAACACGATGGATGACTTCAAAGAACTTTGTGGAAATATAGATAAGGTTTCTAATATAATGACCCCTTATTTAAATATGAGTTGGCCAGGGGTTGCAGTTGGCCCAAGTGGTCCAGTGCCAGTTGTTTCCACCTTTATCCAGAGTGGAAGGCAACCGATTGCTGATTTTTGTAAATTCGTAAAGCAGATGGAAAGCCTGGAAACTCTAGGACAAATACACGCTGCCACTGATTACTTAAACACACTTACGGATAACCAATTCAAAGAGGACATTGACTTCGCCCTAGAAACTTTAGATGTGGGACTCACTTTAGACAAACATTTAAACGGACATAGTAGCGCAAATTCAGAATCGTTAAGTCTTCATAGAAATTTAAATCGATACCTTAGAACTCAAGACGAATATTTTTCTAAAAAGGCCGGTAATGATGCAACGACTTTTGTATCTAAGCAAAAAAGAGAAACTCAAGCAAGAAGAATGATTACAAACTCAAATAAATTAGCGAATTTAAAACAAGGGATAAATTGCCCGAAAAAAACAAAAGGGTTATCTGAAGAAGTTATGAAGATATACGAAAAGAAGATATATCCTCTTTATATACTTGAGGATGAGTTTTTATACGAAACAAAATATCACCTCGGTAGACTTCAAGCGATGGGAGTTAAGATTGCTGGGGATATTAACAAACAAAAGAAATATCAAAAAGATTTATTGAACCTATTCAGCACTTACGCTCAGATAGTAAGATCACCCGTAAAGTCTAAAAAAACAAAAGTTACCAAAATGGGAGTTATGACAAGCGTTTCTATTCCTTATTATAGGTACACCTCAAAAATAAACGAGAAATTACTAGCAGACTTTTTAAAAAGCTATCAAAAGAACTGGGATTTTTATCTTCAATATACTATGGCACAAAATCCTAAATTATTAACAAATAGAGAGCATAGCGTAAATAAAGAATTTAGAGACCTTGGATACGAATGTCGTAAATCAAAACTAGTTACAGAAATACAAAGATCTAATCCTCGACTCAGAGGAAAAACACCATCTGACATTGAATTTGCGGCTAAATACGAAACAGCAAGAGCTAACTGTAGAAAGGGTATTAATGTTAAGAAGAATTATGCTGGAAAACTATTTACTATGTATGTTAACGGTTTAGGGAGCTATCAAAGATCTTTAAAAAATACCCAAAGAATTATTTGGAATTTCGAAAGCGAAGAGATGGGAATTAATAGAATAATCAGTACTGATGCAGTTACTACTCCCGTTGGCGATCTAGTTAATAATAGCGCAGAGTGTAGCGACGCTCTTTCACCTGGAGCGATAGAGTCTTTAAAGTTAGAAGCAGCAAATATTAACACGGAGGCAAGGTCAGAATTTGCTGAACAGGCGACTATTAGCGCGATAAAATATGAACGAGAATTAATAAGAAAGAAACAGGAAAGAGTTGAGGTTAGCGATAGAGTGAAATTAAATAGCGAAGCTAGAGAAAGAGAAACTGGTCCGATTCAAATGAGCATTCCGAAGCCAGAACCAGGAGGTTTTTAATTTTCCATGTTATTGATGTTATCTTCACTAATATTTTTAAAAGATTCAGATTTGAGATCTATAATCTTAAACAATTCCTTTATTATAATTAATGGAATCATAGTATCAATGGCATTATATCTCTTTAGTCCTTTCATGAATGCAGCAGTTTCATTATCATTCATTAAATTGTTAAGAAATCTTCTATATCCGACGAAAGCCTCAACTCCATCGCTAACGGCCTCTTTTTCGTAGAAGTTTTCGCTAAGACACGATTTAGTTATTTTTTTTAAGCTCCAACCACTCAGAAAGTCTCTAATATATATAGCCCTTCCCTTATAAATATCTTGCAAGTCCCATACTCTAGAAATTATATTCTGAGCCTTTTCCTTAAACGAAATATCGTAAATAACCAATTCTTTTAGAACTCCAATTTCAAAAGGAGAATTAAAAACAACCACACTTCCGGTATCACCATCTATACTTCTAGTTAAAAATTCAATCATAGCTGATCTAGGATCTGTCTTTTCCTCTTGAAGATACAGAAAATGCTCTAATTTGCCATTCTCATGAAGTTTATGAATTGACGCTTCAAATGGTATTTGTTGGTTTGGTCTAGATTCTTCAAATATAGGAACTGCTGAATTTACAGTCTCAAAATCAAAAGAATAAATAGGAAATTCAAGAGAAACTAAATGTTCTTTTACTTTTTCTTTATTGATATAATCAGTCTTATTTCTATGGTTGCTAATAACAAATTTCTCATCTTCATTAATTTTAAGGCCAGTTAGCCCCTCTCCGTACTTATTATATAGATCATCTAGACTTATAATATTTTTCTCTAACAAAGAATTCTTCGTTCTCCAAGACCTAGATATTAAGTTAAAAACAGATGGATCTTTGAAGCTTTCTATACACAACTCTCTAGCTGGACAAGTTTTGCAGTTGTTACTAATTTTCTTCGTTGGCAAAGGGGAGCCTTTTTTTACATTTTCCGCTCTCTGAGTATTTTCAATAAATACCTTTTTATTTTTGCTAATATAATTATTAACCTTATCTGTTACGTCTACAATAGTAATTAGTTCTTCGGCCATAACATTTACGTCATCGTGCCTTGATTTTCTTATAAAGTTTGAATTCCTATGTGCTATTTTAATTGTATTTACTATGTTTCCTAACTCTCTCAGAACCCAAACCTGAAAACTTATATCTAATATATGTCCACTCTTTACTGACGAGGAATTTTTAATCTCTGTAATACTAAAATGGTAATCGTCACCAACCTCTTCTACTTCTAAACAGTCAATCATAGAAAAGGCACTATACTTGTTTGAAAATGAGGCTTCGAAAATCATTTTGATTTCTGGATTATTAATAGCTACATCTGTAGCATCTTCCATTTCTTTATATTCAAAAGGTTTGAATCCTTCAATCATAAATACTTCTTTTTCTTTTAGGCCTGATGATATTTTTATTTGGGCTAAATTTTCAAAATCACGACCCTGGTCGAAGCTGTCTTGGGTTAGGAGATCTGGCTGAATTAGATCTTGGTAATTGTTTCTTTGATACCACAAGCTCGCTTCGCAGTTGATAAATCTCTTATAATTAGTCTTTGATAACATCGCGATTCCCAGTATGTCATAATAGTAGATATATTATACCACACTTCAGCTTATAAGTCGAGGCGTAAAAAAGTGGTAAATTTAAGGTATATTAAAAATATGGAGAAAATACATGATTAATCTGAATATCCTTATACTCTTACTTTTAATGTCTATTACTTCTTGTGGAATGCAGGAACCACAAACCATTACAATTTCAGCTCATTCTTCGTTTTCAAGTCATAGATGGTCAAATAGTAGCTTTCCTTTAAACATTGCTGTTGATCAGGATAGATATGTTGAAGGATCCCAAGATCGTGCAGCTTTGGATTTTGCGGCTTATCGCTGGAACAGGGCTCTTGGTTTTGAAGCGATTATTCTGAATTATCGAGATATATCACCCACCCTTACCTACACAGATATGAATCAATATGGAAAAGATCACTTATATACCACGAACGAACCTGATTTATCTCCTGATCACTTTATGAAAAATGATGTGATGTCTTTAGCTATGACAGTTTACACCTACCGAACAGATACAAATGAAATCCTTCATGGTGATATTTTTTTTAACAGGCATTTAGATATTTCAACCAATGTTGTTGGGGAATACGACTTAGAAAGTGTATATATTCACGAGTTGGGTCATTTTTTGGGATTAAGCCATACCGAAGAGGAAGAAGATTATGATTCCGTAATGACGCCGTCTATAGTTCCTTCTCAATTAAAGAGGGAATTAACAGAAGGAGATATCACAAGAATAAGAAATCTATATGATTAATTATTCATAACATTTTTCTTTAAAGCATTATATACAGGATAATTGCAAACTCCCTTTTCTGCCATAAATTGACCGCCCATATTATTAGAGATAAGTATTGGAGCCTTCGTATTTGCCGTCATCTTAGTTATATCAAAAGGAATACTTAATATATAGAAAGTGTCGCTACTTGGGATTATTCCTGGTATTTCCAATTTGGATGATGAATACAGAGGGAATGCAATCTCTCCATCATCAAAAGACTGAAGCCATAAAATATCAGTACTATCACTAGGGTTCATTAATATCCACGACCTATAACTTTCGAAACCCAAAACACCCTCTTTAAACATAAGAATTTCTCCTTCTATTAGACCAAATCTCGTAGAATTAACGGATCTATATGTGCATTTTTCGATTGGTGGGCAGATGTTGTTTTCTATGTTTTTTCTCAATGTATTATTTAGGTAGTTGTTATAATCTTCGGTGTTTTTGAATTCTTCACCACTCTTGATTTTAATGCCGCCAAAATTTAAACAATCTAATATTTCCCTTAAACTATAAACTGATAAGTCTTTCATAACTTCCTTTTGATTTAATTTTTCGTCATTGTTCCATTAAACAATATACCATCCTCCCGATTTCAATTTTTTTCGAAAAAATATTGAGCTAAAATGGTATATTTAAAATAGTAAGTTAAAATAAATTTTATTATTTTTGAACATGTCTAACCATGGGAGATTGGATGAAAAAGAAATACTTAACCTTTGAAGACTTCGACGAGAAATACAATTTAGACATTAGTGTTAAAAATACTCTTACTCATGAGGAGGGAAGGCTGGAGACTTATGGAAAAGACTTAGAGAGAGCAATCAAACTATCAGAAAAAAACCCAAAAAGACTGTGGACTGCGATTAATGGAGACATAGGCTTTACTTTTGTCAGTGGACTTCATTTCGTTGATAGCGTTTATTATATGATAACAGTAGAAGAATGGGTAGAAAATGAAGAATATATATACGATAATGATTTAGCAGATTATCTGGGGGACGAAAGCTATAGAATTTAATCTTAAAATTGTTAACTTTTATACACAATATAGATTGTGTGACCTAAAGTGTTATCCAACGATACCTTAGGTGTAAGAAATTCCTTATAAACATTATATTTATTGACTTTTGGTGTATTCAGTGGGAAGATAGGATATACCGAAAAAGATTGTTCTTTTTTGTTTTAATACTGAATAACTAAATCAAGGGAAATTATGAAAAATTTACTAATAACTATTGCCATTGCTCTATCTGCCACTGCTTGTGTCGGAGAAACCAAAAAAGACGTTCTTGATCCTCTTGAGGTTATAAAAAAGGGTTGCGCTAGAAGTGATAATAAAAGAGTTACCGTTGTTCCTGTTAATTGTGAAAAATTTGAACCATGGGAAGAGAGACCTTCGAACCTGAGAGCAAAATGTAATATTACTGTTGATGGGAAAGTTTTTGGGGATAAAAAATATCTTGTAACTGTAATTAGTTTAAAAGTTTCGAAGGGCGAGGAGCCTCAATCAAGGTGCGAATTTGACGCAGAATAATAAAAATGAGCACTTAGTTACAGAACCAAGTGCTCAATATATCAACCAAACTTACTCAATTCCAATTGATATTCTTTAACTTCTTTTTCAAATAATTCTTTAGCTTCTTTTAATAGCTGATCCATATTTAAGCCCTCTATATACTCACTGATTAATGTAGCGCACTCTTTTGGATTTTTCGCGTCTTTGATAACTTCCACAATTTGTTCTTGTTCTATTGTAGATAACTGATCTTTAATTGCTTGTTCTAGTTCTTCCGAGCTGTAGTTAGGCGATAAATGACGATCATTGGCAGAAAGAACACTTTCTCCGTAAATTTCAAAATATTTACCAAGATAATGAATATGAGATTTTATTGATCCATCTTGAGGTACGTCAATCAGGATCTCAGTTGTATAGAAAAGACCTTCTCCATTGATCAGATCATTAATTAAATGTTCAGGATTCTCAAGAGTAACAGACACAGTATCATAATCCTCAAATACTGCATTCTTTACACAGGAAGGTTCCGAAACCCAAACTTCTTCGCCTTCTGAATTCAGACCCGTGTACTCACCAGCTACTGCTATCATCAATAAAGATTCTATCAGAGCATCTCTTGATAATTTTTCTAGTTCATTGACATATGCACTTCTTTCGATATTCTCTACTGCGGCGTCGAGTTCAATTGGAAACAAAGAACAAACAGACCTTAGTGAGTTGCTAATATCTAGATGTCTAGGATCAACTGACTGAATATCATAATAAACATCGTCAAATGGATCATATTCTATCTTGATTCCCAAGGATTTTGCTAATTCTTCTGATTTGATATTTAACGTTAATTCTCTTTTAATCGCCTTAATCATGATTCACCTCTTTAATAGTTATTAGCTAGCTGTTTTAGAGCCAATTTCGTTTTCATATTTTTCGACATTCAAAGACAGTTCAGATATTTGATTCACTAGATCTGGGATCATCTCTATCGAAACATCTGATAATTCGGGCAAATTTATCATATCGGATATAACGATTTCAGAATGTGACTTTTTTATAAACGTGGCCATATCATTCAATTGCTTCGAACTGATCATCTGAATAGCGAAGGGAACTCCAGTTATAACCTGATTAAAATGACTAATGAAATCAGTAACTTCTTCTTCTGAATCAATAGAGAAAGCAAATGTCTTTTTAAGCAGATAGTTAAGCTGAGATTCTCCGTGTCGAAGCTCTATTAATGACTCTAGTGTGTCTCTAAAATGGATTAGATAAATTCTTCTCATTATTATTGTCCTTGATTTATTGCCATTAAGTACAAATATACCATTGTGACTTTTCTCACATTTAAACACTGAATTCTCGTCGATTTCTCTTGTCTCGATAGTGGTATATTATTTCAAACCAAAGGATAATTATGTCTGAAGAATTAAAAGAAGAAGTCAAGGGTAAGTTAGATAGAATTAGGTCAAGAATGAGAAGATTTTCTAATCTAGAAATATACGACTGTTCAAATTTTAGCGTAGTTGAGCCCAATTGTTTTGAAATTGAATTTAGATCCAGTAAATACGCACAACATGAATCTTACGGATACGGCGACGATTATGAAGGAGATAGAGGTGAGCTAAAGACTACTCTGAAAAAGATAGTTTCGACTTATCTCGAATTCAAAAGTTTAGAGGTTAATTATCACGAAAAAGAATGGTTTTCTTTGGAATTTTCTATTTAATTAAATAAGTTTTTTGGCGGTTGGTATATTTATAGCAACAACAAGGGAGAGAGTATGTATAAAGCTTCAATAATGGATTTTAAATTAAATAAAAAGGGTTGTCATAAAGCCTACGCTGCTACTTTGGAAGACCCTGGGTCTCCAGGTTCTATTGCTATAAAGATATTAGAAATTCAATTAGATACTTACTCCCACACCGGATCTGAAAACTTAGAAGATCTTGCTATTGGAGATGCTATTGATTTTTCTTTTAAAGAGAATTTAAATATAGAAAATGAAGAATCGGACTATTTGCACTACGTAGATGGAAAAGGATGGGGGACGATAACCGCTATTGAGAAAGAAGAGTTCAACAAAACTATCTATTACAACATAACTCTCGAAGACGGCGAAGCTGAAGATTTATAATAATTAGGAGAAGGCATGTTTAAAGTATCAATTATTGACTTTACGTTTAATTTAGAAAACTGTGCTAAAGGCGTTAGAGGACACGATATCCATCCATCTCTTTACGCGATCAATATACAGCGAATTCAGCTAAAACTACCTATTGATTCTGAAGATTTAAAAACTTTAAAACCAGGCCAGGATTTAGATTTCAAAATTGATCAGACTCTTAGATTTATTGATCCTGAAGACAATAAGAAAGATAGCTTTGACGCAGATGGAGTAGGGAGTGGAACAATTTCTTCAATGGATAGTTATGAAGAAGACGGGATAATTCATGTTGATATTGAATTAGAAGATGGTTATGCGGAAGAGCTTTAAGTCTCCAAAGTAGTATACGATATCAGGTATTTATATATATCAATAATTTAAGACACCATATATTTTATGAACCTTTAAAAATGGTGGTATATTAATGCTTAATAGCACCAAAAATGTAGAAAAAGGAATTACATGAAAAATAAAGTAAATTTTTTAGCATTATCACTTTTACTATCGCTTGTTTCCTGTGGAGGAAGTGGAGGCGGAGGCGGAGGCGGAAGTGCAGCTCCCGATCAAAATACCCCAACTGATATTAGTCCATTTGCAGAGGTAACTTCTTTTGATTTAACTAAGAGGTCTTTTGTTTTTTCTGGAGTTGATAGTGACGGTTCAGGTGATCATAAGTTTTTCAGACTTGATAGCCGAGGAAATACTTCAAAGATGAATGATACTGCGGAAGTTTATGGTAGACCTGGGCTTTTTCCGATGCCAGCGTGGGGAGGATATCTTCTCAATGGAACAGCGCTAGCGAATGAAATTAATGGTAGTTGGCTAGATATGACGGATGATCAATTAAAAATTGGTTATACTTTAGCCACGGCGGGATATGTGGACTCTGTAATTCAAGCCGCTCATGAAGGTATAGACCTTGCTTTTATTCCTCTTTATTATAGTAATGCGAGTAACTATCTATATTTCATGACTCAAAACGAAATTGGCGAGGGGTATTTAAGAAAATTCCGAGTATTTGTTGGTACTGAGGACATGGACACTACTAATGGAATCGGAAATATTAACTACTCTAATTACTATTTTGCGGGAGAATTTGAAGGTAGTCTTTATATGACAAACATCTACGATAGATCGGGTTCATCATCAGATTTTATTGAACTAGTAAGAGTAGATACTGCAACTGATATCGCTACTGTAATACCTTTATCGAGTGGATTAGATGTTGATCCAGAACTGTCTTATATTAAAACTGACGAGCAATATATCTACCTCGAAGGAAACAGAGGGGCAGGGACAGAACTAATCATCTACGAACCCGAGACGACTGCGAACGCTCAACAGGAAAAGATATATTCAACTTCTATTACTGGTTCAGCTACAATTAAAGACGTTGTTAGAAATGGTAACATTGTTTATATAACTGCAACGGGCCCAAACTCAGATAAACTTTTTGCTTTTGATTTAACTTTAAACGCTGGACTAGGAGGAATGGTTGCAATTGCAGATAGCTCTCCTTTGAATAATACGAATAGTGAAATGGGCCTAGTGTGCGGAGTTACCAATTCAGGAAAAGTTCTTTATTCTGGAAACGATAAGAATGGTGGAGATGCTGCAACGTGGTCTCTATACGACACAGGGAATGATACCCACACTCGTGTTACAGGAGTCTCTCTTTCCGATACAGTCAGTAAGCTTTGTTTTAAAATTGGAGATAGTTTTGTCTTTACCAATAGATCTAACGGGTCTACTGATTCAAATATCTATATCTTAGACGAGAATGATGATTTAACTATGCTTCCTGAGGCAAGAGAATACAATCTACTCAGAACGGCTCTACAGAGCTCTAGGGACGACGGTAACAAATATGTTAACCAAACTACGGCTCAAGTAGTAATTCCTTTTTTAAGTGGAGGAACTTCTAATTTGTCCATCGTAGATGTATTAAGTAAAACTATGAAAGTGGTTGAAGGCTTAAATTTAGATGCAGACTATAACGGAAACAATATACATCCTCTTTGAAAATCTATCCTAGGTCGCATTGACTTTCTTTGCGACCTGTCTATAAACAAAATCAACTTATTACAATTCTAGGACTTTCATACTGAATTTGTTGCGATAATGAACTAATATAACTTAGCTAATTCAGATTTTAAGTTATAGTGTTGGTAGTTTGCGACAGTGTCTCTGTGTAATTTAGTAATCTCACTTACTTCGGCCACCGTCTTCTTTAATTTAAAGAGTAAGTAACTTATATGACTGTGTCTCATCGAATGATTCGTTAAACCACTTCCAAGAGACTTCTTTATATAGGCAAGAGCTTGGTAACGAGTCATTGTGAATAATCGGTCGCTTGGTTTGGGCATTCTTCTTCCGACTATTCGCTTTGTCCATAAATCCTCGATAATCTCTTCCAAGAACTCGTGAGCTATGAAGTACCTATCAGGAATATTTTCCTTTGGAGGATTCTTTTTTAGCACAAGGAAAGTTCTGTAATAAACATCGAAAATCTTTTCTATGTCTTTATGATTGTGCTTATTAATAAAATCAGCTCTTTTTTTTGTTAGATCGGTAGTGAACTCTTCCTTTATGAATGAATGAGGTTTTCTCTTGTTATAAGACATCCATAGTTTAATTACTTCCTGGTACGATGTTTTCTTCTCCTCTGAAGAATTCTTATAATCAAGCTCTCTAGTTCTATATTCTATTAGATCTTTATATTTAACTAGGTATTTCTTCTTTAGTACGTTAGATCTACCGTAAAGCCTTCCTTTTTCCCGAAAGAAATCTTCTGACTTAAGCTTCAAAACCTCGCTAACTCTAAGTCCCCCAGTGGCCATAAGAGCAATTAACCCCTTTGTGAGAATATCTATTCCCTCATCTTCTTTTAACTCTTTAAAAAAATCCACAAACTGATCATAATCCACAACCCAGACAGTATTGCCAACCTCTGATGTTAGTTTGTCGTGTTTAATAAAATATTCCTTATACTTTGGGTTTATTTCGGCTTTCATTAATGGATCCTGCTTGATGGATATTATCTCGAGTTATACGATATCACATTATCTTTTTAGTCGCAATATCAAGGTGGAATTTGGTTTGCGAATAATTCCCCTTTTTTATATCCATATTTTGGGGTAAAAACAGCGCTGATGGTGTACTTTTTACAATAGCTTTGACTGTGCGGAGTAGTTGTTATAATATACCTCGAGGCATTGATGTAGTCAAAATTAAGAAGGTATTTTATAGAACACGCATGGTCCAAAAGAAGTCTATAACTAGAAAGTATTAAGCAGACCTTTATATTTTACCTTAAGTGACAATTAAGTACTATTTAAGCTAAAATATCTATTATATTTATGCTATAATACTGTAATTCAAGCAAAGAGTTTTTCGACGTAGATTTGTGTTGCAAATAATATTAATAACAATAAGGTCAGAACTTAGTGATTAAAGTTAACGGAACAAAAGAATATTCAAAAAAAATGTTTCATAATAAAATTAATATTTTATTTTTCGAACTAAAAGTTAAACACAGCAATTATTCTCAGAGAGACTTTGCAGAAGACTTAGGAGTATCGCAACCGAACGTACAGAGGTATCTTAGCGGCTCTGTTATGCCCATGGATCCAGTTTTAATTAAAAGAGTTATGATTCTTAGTGGTTGTGACTTTGATGAACTTTTTGGTTTTAAAAAATAATATACTTTATGCTCAACAAACATTAACCCCAAACAAATCCCTCTTTAGGTAATAAATCCTTCTTTCGATAATAAATCTTTCGCGAAATCAGGAGTAAATTTGATTTTGCTTATAATTTCAATGTCGCTTGAAGTGTCTTTCTGAAATTTAGCAGAAACTAATTCTACACCCGTAATTAGATAAATATTCGAACTTAAACCGTGAATGGCCATTTCTGATTTAATGAGATTTATAACATCTGTCCCTTTTGCGATAGGCATCTCGTAGTCACACAAAACAAGATCGTGATGTTTTTCTCTGTATAACTGAGTAGCAATTCTCGGGTCATCGGTATAGTCGTAGTCGATTTTTAATGAATTTAAAAACTGGCACACGGGTCCACTGAATACTGAATCGTCGTCTACAAAAAGCAAATTTTTACTCATATTTTTTCTCCCAATTCTCAAGTGTCACTGTAAATGATGACCCCGAGCCCATTTCTGATTTTACTTCTAGAGAACCCAAAATCCTATCTAGATGCATTTTGGCAGCCGTAAGCCCTAGACCACTACCTATTTCTCCGAGAACTCCAGTTGTCGTGAAAGTCCCACTCATGACCTTACTTGTGTCCTTTATACCAATTCCTTTATCTTTAACTATGATAAGTGACGAATGTTCAAGAGTAACTACTTTTACAATAATTTCACCACCACTATAGCTAAACTTAATAGCATTTTCTATTAAGTTCTGTAACACATGATTAACAATGACATTTAAATTACCAAAAAACGGCTTGTTTCTGTATTCAGTGATGTCATATTTAATTGTTAATGATTTGTTTTTAAGATCAACATTAAATTTTTCCTCTAAAAGCTCTTGTATCTCACCCCATGGAATAGGATTAACTTCAAAAAAACCAACTTTCCTAAAACCCCTAATTGTCTCTATTGTGTTATTCATTCGAAATACAACTTTTTCCAATTGCTTGATCGAAATATCTAGTCTTTCTTTATTTTTGGACTTTTCAGCCTTTTTAACATTATATAAAGCAAAAGACAGGCCAGACACAGGGTTCGCTAAGTCATGACTCATGGCCGAAATAAGGCCTTCCTTTTCCTCTAGTGCTTGGTTTTTAATTTTATAAGCGTAACCAACAAAAAAGCAAAGAAAAGGGATTCCAACAGATAAGTTTGCAATATTTGTCCAAAACAATAATTGGGGAGTGTATTCTGTATAACTATGACCTGTATTATGTCTCCATAGCTCGGAAATAATAACGAAAAAAACCATCGCAATAGACCAAAAATATGCCCATCTTTCTCCAACAATAACAACGGCGAAAACTGGATAAAAACCCAGCCAGAATATTGATGGCGCTGATCCAAGCCCGCTGGCATAGTGGACTACCGCCAAATTAATGAACGTTGAAAAAAGGATAATATGCCCAGCAAGTAAAGGTTTGCTTTTTAATTTCAAGATAAATAAAGCTGATATCAAAAATGGAATATTAAACATACAGCCCATTGACATAATTACGAGCCCTATAGAATAACAATAAACAACCCAAAAAATTGAAATAAAAAGCAAAACAAGAGTAATAGTGATTAAAGAATCGAAATCATTCCTCTGATTACTATTAAATTTACCATCATTCTTAGGAAGGAAATATTCTTTCATGCTGGATAATCTTCTACTTGAATTTATTATTAAATTATTCACATTAAACCTCTTGCCTCAGTTGATTCATTCATGCATACTATAAAAAAAATATAGTATAAACAAGACAATTAAAAAAGGAATTATTCAATGGAAAATACGCATACTCATAAAGTTAAAATATTAGAAAACCACCTTGACACATTTGGTCATGTAAATAACTCAAAGTACCTAGAGATCTTTGAGCAAGCCCGATGGGAGATAATTTGCGATGCTGGATGGGGAGTCGATGACATAAAAAGAAAAGGAATGGGCCCTGTTGTTTTGGAGGTGAATATCAAATTTCTCGCTGAAGTAAAGAACAGAGAAGAGGTAGATATAATATCCATCCCTGCATCATGGAAGGGTAAAATTGGAAAATTTAAACAAAAAATGGTTAAAAGTGACGGATCGTTGGCAAGCGAAATAGATCTAGTTTTTGGTTTTTTTGATACAAAAGAAAGAGGATTGGTCGAGCCGCCTAAGGATTGGTTAGATTTAATGGCGGGAATTAATGAATAACTTATTAATAACAGGTTCTTCAAGAGGGATAGGCAGATCTGTTTTCGAAACAACTGACAAATCCCTCTATTCTAATATTATCCTACTAGATAAAAACGAGATCACTTCAGAGAACAATCAAGAAATGTCCTTTAAGTGTGATATTACAAACCAGGATGAAGTTGAGAATATATTTAAACTACTAGAGAGAAAGGGAATCCTTATCACTCACGCTGTAAATTGTGCGGGGATTCCCGGCCCTTCGAAAACATTTCATGAAACAAGTGTAGAGGATTTTGACAAGGTTATAAACGTAAACTTAAGAGGAACGTTTATTATGCTAAAGAATCAAATAGATCATATGTTTAAGGCAAAAAAAGGCAAGATAGTTAATATTGCTTCCGTGTTAGGTAGTTGCGGATTAGAAGGGAGTGCTCCTTATGGATCAACGAAGGCCGGGATCGTTTCTCTTACTAAGCATCTAGCTATCGAGTATGCTCAAAAAAACATATCTATTAATTGCATTTCTCCTGGGGGAGTAGATACGGATCTTATTCTGGATTTAAAAAACACAATTGGAATTAAATCTCTAGAATCAATTCACCCCGTAAAAAGAATAGCGACTCCCGATGAAATCGCCATATATGTTAAGTTTTTATTAGAAAAAGCGACTTCGTTTATGACGGGAAGTGAAATATTTATAGATGGAGGGTATTCGGCAAAATAAATTCAGTCGGCAACGTACTCTCAAATTCTAAATCTTCGCAACCAGAAACAACTGGATGACCCATCTGCGTAAGTTTAGCGAAAAGTAATAGTTCAAATATTGTGTCTTCTTTTATTTTTCTAATAATAGACAAGTCAGAATCGCAACAATTTTCAGATATGATATCTGAAACCAATCTCAATGTATTCATATCGACATTTACATATTTTGGTAATAAGAAGTTGGCATTGTAAATCTTAATCATCTTTTAGCTCCATTATTTTTTTTAATTTCGTTCAATTTTTCTTCAAATTGGATATAAAAATATTTTACTACAGTCTTTAGATCTAATCAATGATGCAAGAATGATTCGGCAAAAAACACCATTCTACATAGGTAGAGCTGTCGGAAATCCTTAGCGCTGATACATAGATGTATAAAGTTGGCCCTGTTTCTCTATCCAAGAGCCTTGCAAGGTAGAGAATAAATAAGTAGGTCCAAAGTGTTATTATTTAAGGAGACTGATTTTGCGGTAGGAATAATCTTCCTGTTCTATTGAGGATTAATTAGTCTTTCTCTGTTTCGCCTATCGTATTCCGCTTTTTTGCGAGTATATATACTTAGGTAATGAGTTCTCGCAGTGAGATTGTTCATTAATTTTCCCGCTATCGAATTCATAGCCGCTTCTCTAGCTTCATCTTTAGTGTCTCCAAGAACGAATACATCAAACTCCTCGTTGTATGCTCTATATTCGCAACCTTCCTCATACTCGCAGTTGTCAATAAATTCAATCTCGAGTTTTACCACTAAAGCCGCTCTCATTGCCTCTGCTTCGATTCTATCTAATACATCCATTATTCCGCCTCTGGTAAGTTTGATAGCGCTTCTAATATCACGCTATGTTTGAAACTGTTGGTAGCATCCTGATTTGTTCTACCATTTCTTTTTGATTTAGACCATCTTAGTTGCTCAAGCCTGTAAGTTCTATTAGTCCTTTTAACAAAGTGACCTAGGGCGATAGCACTGTTTATAGTTGGCTCTCCCTCACAAATTACAAATAAGATATTTCCTTTATTTATTACTCCATCAGCATATCCAGAGTGAGTATTTACACACCATCCATGAATATCTCCAAGTTGAATAAGATCGCCCCTTGTTTTAGGAAAAAGAATAGAATGACCAATCTCTTCTTTTAACTTTTTATCTTTTTCTAGTTTTTTATACTTTGCTTGGCCTAAAGGCTGTAAAGGGTCTCTTTTTATGAAATTACTAAGAGGAACTAATCTATCATGCATCAAAGTAATATCATCTATCGACGTTACCTCAATTAAGCTCTCTTTTACGCTATCTACAGCTCTTTGTAATTCGTCTATTGAATCAAGCTCATTCTCTTCTTTTAAGTCAACCATTCTATCTGTAAGCATCTCGTAACCCCTAACAGAAGACTCTATCATCTGAAAAGTATCTCTAGTTATACTTACTCCTACTTTTGAAGATGTTTTAACGAATCTCATAATAGATTGTTTCTTTTTATCTTTCAGGATGGTGATGTTTTTTTCTTTTAAACTTGCAAGATTCTTAACCACAACCATTAGACATTCAGGATCCATAACTTTTAATAATTCAGATTCTTTAATCTCAGCTAAATCGCTATAATCTATAAGATCAGAAGTTTTGATTTCCGTCTTAGGAGATATTTGCTCCATAGACTCTTTCAGTAGTAAGATTTTTATACCTAGGTTAGTACCGCTTTCAGAGAAGAACTCAGATATGGCCAAAACAAGTTTTTTATTCTTAATAACATTGGGTTCAAGATTAAAAATCTTAGCAATTTGTCCTATATCTTGAGAATAGACTTCTTCCATCTTCTCAAAAGGATATATGTGATCTAAAAGTGTTATATTCGAAGATTTTAAATTCAAAGTTTTGAATCTTTCATCAACTTCTTCCAAGATATCAATTATTTCAACTTTAACTTCTCTTGGATAATTCTTAAGAGAGACTCCTTCTTTAATTCCTTCACTTCTTAATTGATTCATTTTGGTTATTAATTCATATTCATCTTTTTCAACTATTTTTCCTCCAGAACCCACTATTAAATCTGTTTTAGTTTGATAGAAATATTTATTACAGAAAATAGATCCTTCTAAATTTCCAATCTTTTTAATTAGCCAACTTAAAAGCTCATCGTCCGATTGAGAATTGATAAGAGAGATTAATATATCGTCACTAAAAGGGTATCCGTTATTATAAGTATAAGAAACAGTCTCTAATTCTAAATTGCTATCTGATTCAATAGCTTTGTCAAAGGCAGAGAATAGAGCTCCATCGTCAATAATACCTACTCTATGAAGCTGAGAGGAGCTTTGGAAGCTAGACTCAGAGACATCTAATTCTACATCCGAATTTTCTTTCAGTAGATTTGAGCAAAAATTCGCTATTTCAACGTGAAATTCAATATCATCACTATAGGTATCCAGAACTACTTTATTTATTCTCATATTTTCAATACTGAAATCAGGTAAGGTTTGAATAGTGAAAGTTGATATATCAAAAGATACACCCTCTAATGCTAAATCTTTAATAGTCTCTGTGTTATTATTATATCTAGACGAAGTGAAGTTACTTACTTTAACTGGTCTATTGTCGTGATAAAGAGGAAGTATAGATCTTAATCTTGGTGTTCCTTTTATTTTCGAGGAACATCCTCCATTCGCGTAAAAATCATTAACAATGTCTTCATCGCTTTTATCTGAAACGCCTAAATACGAGCTAACCAAATTTTTTTTACCTTGAGATCTCGTTATTTTAATCGATCTACCCATAAGTTTAGTCATGTCCTTATTTCCGCCCAAATAAGCTTCACATATTTCTTTAGCAAAGATAGGTAATCTTGCAAATAAATCACTTAAAACATGTTCTCTTTCTATATACTCAGGACGACTTTTTATTTTAGATATGATCTCTTCTTCGGAAACTACGAATTCTCCGTCCATAGCTTTTTTTACCATGAAGTGTAAGGGATTAACTACTCCAAAGATGTTTCTAAAATCTTCTTTATTCAATTTACTTAAGAATAACTCCTCATCATTTGAGTTATAGTTTATCTTTTTTTCTTTAGAATATTCAATTAGGCTTTTGAAAAATTCGTCATGACTTAAAAGATACTCGTTAAAATCACCCCAGATCCCACCAAGGTTTAATCCATATTTATTAGCATTCTCAAATAAATGTAATTTATCTTCTGAGTTGTTAAATATCGTAGATGCGCAAAATTTCTTCAAAAGAAGAGAGATTTCCTCTTCGTTACTTTCAACTGTAAAAGGAAAATTTTTACTTGTATCCCATCTTGAACCAAAGCGGTGTCTTCCGTTGCATAATTTAAGAAATTCTTCTTTATTAAGATGATCTGAAAATTCTTTGTGAATTGTCGTCTTATCTACTAATGATTCTTTTGAGGATTGCCAAGAATCCGATATGAATTTATCTAGAGTATATTTTTCTGAGAGATATTTTCTAAAAGATTCAATATCTTTGCTTTCAATGGCCATATTAGCCTCTAGAAAATAACTCTTTTTTCTTTTTTGGTACTCAAAAGGTAGATCTTCTATTGGAACTATCTTTTTCAGTTCTGAACGATGCTTCGAGTCTGTGATCTTCATCAGATAAACAACCACATCACTCTTTCTGTTTGAAACGGCTTTTCTAGTGTCCGCTGGAGATAACCTTTCAATTTCTCTCGCTAACTCTTCTTCAATGCTCGACATAAAATCTATATCTTTACATCTCAAGATTTGATAAACAGCTCTGTTTCTAATTCTATTAGAAGAGCTTGAGTTTATTATATCAGCAAGTTCTTCGTCATCAGCGCTTGATATATTTTCTTCTAAATAGGTATATCTTAAATTAGAACCCTTCGGAACGTTTCCTTTAATTCTATACCTTGAAGAATGCAGTATCTCTTCATCTCGATCTAGTTCCTCCGACCAATGAATCGATATAGTATTTTTAGAATATTTTTGATTATAATGGGATTGTCTAGAATTGATTAAGTCTTTCATTTCTTCTATGCTTTTGATCAAGCGAATCATTCCTTCGCTCATAAAACAACTTTCGAAAATATTCGAATAAGAGCCAAATAAGTCAGTATTTTCGGTATACCAAGAAAACCCTTTTTCACTTAAAATCTTGTCTTGATCCTTAAGTAAGCACTCAGTTATTAAGCGGCTATTTTTTTTCTTTTTAATTACATTGTTGAAGTCTTTCAATATTTCGTTCATTTGAATACTTAGTGTTTCATCTGAATTTTTTGCAATTTCAATTAACTCGTCAGTTTCTTTTTCATTACAAAGCAAAATGATTGTTTTTGGTTTTTGTAATTCTTTTCTCGCTACTACTAAATCTATAGCAGTATCAACTTCTCCGTTGTTAATAAGTTTCATGATTGATTGAATACGAACGGGAATAGAAGGGAACATGTTAAGCGCTTTAGCATAATAATCAGCAGATATGTCCATGAGTCCATTTACAAATGAAGGACTTGGCGTGTATTCATATTGGGCCAATAAATCTAAAACGTGTCCAATTTCATCAAGAGGAACTGCATTTAATAATTCATCAGGAATAAACTTAATTTCCAGTAAGGCAGTAAAGTATTTTTCGAAATCAGTAAGAACGGCATCGACTAGTGTTTTTCTGTCGATTTGAGCGATAACTTTTTTAACGTTACCTTCGCTCCCAATTAAGCCCACTGATTCGCTCGATTGACATTCCTCTAATAAGTCCATTAATTCATTTGAAAGTGATTGCATGTATATGACTCCTAATTAAGCTAAAAGCATTCCGTTATAAACTACTTGTAATTCACAATATCTATTCATACTCTGAATAAGCTTGTCAGCGTCTTCAACTTTTTGAGACATTTCCTCAGTTAAAGTGTTATAAATACTAAGACCTTCACTTGAGCCTAATACCTTTTTTAACTCTCTTTCTTTTTCTTCTAGTACTTGGAGAGCGTTATTATAGTTTTTATGAACAACAGACATTTGATTGTTTAATTTATCTTTAAAGCCATCGATAGTTTCTCTTATGCATTTGAATCTACTTACGTTAGTTTTAGCTGTTCTTAGGTTCTCAGCTAGTTCTGTTGAGCCACCCATTCCTAGTAGTAACTCAACCTCTTCTTCCATTTCTTCAATAGAAGTATCATAGTTGTCCATTGCCACTTTAAGAACATTATCTTGAACAGCATCACAAAACCTTAATAGAGATTTGTTATTACCAAGTCCACCTCTACCTTTAACTAGAAGATCTTTATATTTAAATATGTCTGGAGCAAGGCCAGATAATTCAGAGATAACTTCTTCTCCGGAAATAGTCTCTTCTCCGTTTTTCGCTTCTCTTTGCGGAACAGGTAACCTATTGATAAAGCTAATTAAGCTATTTGCATCTTTAAACATTACTGGTTTCATACTATCTCCTATAAAGTGACTTTTGTTTTATTTAATATACCATTGTTCATTATTTACTATTTCAGAAAGAGGGTAGTTTTGAGATATCATCACTTAAGATATTACATACTCAATGAGTGTTTTAAGGGGTTTGGATTTGATTAAGCAGCGTTTCCTGGTGAAAACCTTGCAATTAGATCATTTAGGTAATTTTCTCTATTTTCTTTAGTTTTAGTCTTTTCTTTATTAGCTTTTCTCTTGATATTTTTGATTTTTCTCTTTAGATTACCTTGAGCGCGAAGTTTCTCTTCTTCTCTTATATCTTGCTCACTTGGTTTACTTTTCTTATTTGGGGGAAGTACTTTCAATCGATTAAAACTCAAATTCCGGCTCCTCGGTGTTTGTGGTATCTATTGATATAATATACCATACAACCAGCTCGCATTCAATTAAAAACTAGACAAAATCAGCCTCCACAAAATAGTGGAGATTTATGCACAACTGGTTAAATGATGGTGAGAGATTGCAAATATATGACAAAGAAAGAGCTCTGATAGATTTAATTAAAGGGAATTCTGGCGTAATAACGGAATATTTTAGTAAAGCTATTGAAATATATGTATCTCAAGGAATTGATCTCGAAAGGCTAACTAGTTACTCTGTGGCCTTTCCAAACGAAGTCGCGTCGATTAAGAATTATATAAATATGATTAAATCGACACAATCCGTCTATTAATTTCTCATAGAAAGACCTAGGCATTTCTTTAGACATCTTATATAGACAATCGGACAGACTGCAATCTAACTTGGAGCTAGGTTTATTTATTCCTGGGAAGAGTAATTTGCATTCCTCTTTATTTTTTCTCACACCGTATCCTTGGTAGGTTATTACTTCTAATATACCACCAAGGAGGAGCCGTCCAACTGCTCTATTAGATGAAATTCGAAAGATAGCAAAAGTGGTATATTTTCATTAACTAAAAGGAGATGTTAATGGATTTTAATACTTGGTTTCAAACATTTTTAGAAGAGAAAGAAATTGATCTAGGCCAAATGGCCAATCAAAAATATCAAGTTGGGGACGTTGTTCAATTAATCTATATGGCCCCAAGTCACGAACAAAGCTCTATCAAGAATCAATTAGTAAAAATTGACTTTCATAATGGTGATGTGTACGACTTCTTCTCTCATTTGTCTCAAGCGATTACTCCTGAAATGAAAGAAGAGATTGATAGAATGCATATGAACTAATTAAACGCTCAGGTTTTATATTTCGGCATAGACTTGCTTTAGCTACTTCTGGGTCAGCCTAAACCTCACCAGAAGAACTTCCAAAGATTCTCGGTTTTGCATAGTCCAAAATAAGTGCGTCATGTAAAATGATGTAATATACCGTTTTCTTTAGAATACATTGCAGGTTGAATTATCGTGGTATATTAAATAAAGGAGGTTTATATGAAGTACTTATTTTGGTTACTTATAATTTTTTGGATTCTTATGACTTTTGCTAATTTTTCGAAAAGAAGGTTTGATTTCAAAGGTTTAGACAAGCCGGAGACATCAAAATCTAATTTGGATTACCTAGGGACTGAAATGATCTTTTAAACTGGTATATTATAGTTAAAAGGAGTTTGTTTATGATGACTCTATTGAAATTATTCCCATTAATCGCAATTCAATTAATATTGTATTCCTGTACTTCTGCCATTGAATTAAAAGATGAAGCCGCAGTAGAAAATACCAAAGGGATTGAATTCAAAATTCATGACTTATTAATCTCCGACATCACCGAAAATGATTTCTCTGTTTCACTTGGTTATACTAAAGATGAGTCGGT